>LSQX01046552.1_pt1 | contig 35026 bp, 36 predicted proteins | sample 654561 | NCBI WGS metagenome assembly LSQX01 (sample SAMN04489861, study PRJNA283612) | anaerobic digester metagenome | isolation source: 4 biogas reactors fed with cattle manure at either 37C or 55C with and... | place: Denmark: Kongens Lyngby | collected 2014 | reverse complement strand
CCGGCATTCATCAGCGTCGGTGAATTGAAGCAGAAGTCTTGATCCCATTGAATGGTAAACAGCTCATCTTCCTTAGCCTTGAGGTCCCCTACATTTTGTTCCCCGAACCGGCAAAGTTCAGCGAAGGAAACCTTCATGTGACCCCGTTTGTTGAGGCGTCCATAGGCCCGCCGCAAAGTCGCCAGGTCCCACTCGGTGTATCCAGGCAGCTCCCCCTCTTCAGCATCATCTTGGGGCGTTTGCCCGCCCTCCACATCATAGACGGCGGGGTAATAGAGCAGATCCATCAAGCTGATATTACGGGCCACACGGCGAAACATCCCCTCCGGGTCTTCGATCAGCTCTCCCTGTTCGTTCCGCCGCAGGTAGCGCCGTTTGAGGACGGTCATGGCATTCGGTGACAGCTTGCCTTGCAAAGCAGTCCCTCCTCCACAATATCTAGGTATAGTTTGAGTATACTACCCTAGATATTGTGTTATCAAGGAACGCATGTCCCCGCTACTCTGCCCTATCTGGTTGTATTTGCCTATTGGCAACAGATATTCGCACAGGAAGGCCCAGTGAAACTCCTTTGGGACTGACAGTGCACTTGTAGGCTAAGACAAAGATTCCCTGGGCTTGGGCTAGAAGAGAACAGAAAATCGGGTCTTGCTGCCAGTTAGGGGTAAATATCCTGGCATCTTCCCGCTGAATGATGAAAACAATCCCCGCCGCGATGCCCCGCTCCTTTGCCTTGACTAGGGCTTTGATGTGCTCCGCTCCCCGGTGGGTGGGAGCATCGGGAAACTTGGCCACTCCATCCTCAACAAGGGTGACGGATTTGACCTCGACCAAACAGTCCCCGTCCTCCCCTTGCAGGAGGAAATCAAACCTACGCCCACCATAGCTAACTTCTCTGCGGAAGGAGTTATAGGCTGCCGGGACCAATGGGACACCCTGCCGCAGGGCGGCCTCAACAATAGCATTGGGGAGCCTCGAGTCAACGCTGACCCATATCCCATCCTTTTCAACCAGGAGCAGATCGTAGGCGGTCTTCCTGCCCTCCTTGGCCACAGGCATCAACCAAACAGAAGCATCCCTGATTAGTAGTTCAGCCATTCGCCCGGAAGAAGGAACATGGGCAAGCTCGCGCTTGCCCCCAACCATCACTTCGCACACAAACCGGTTTTTCCTTTCCAAGAACACCGCCGGAACCGCGCCTTTGAAAGGCACCCGCACTACCCGTTGCTCAAACATTCTTCACAGACTCCGTAAAACTCTAGCCGGTGGGTGTAGACCTTGCAGGAGCTGCACGCCTCCAGCTGCTTCTCCAACTGCTCCTGCAAAGGTAGATCTAGATCGGATACTTGGCCACATTCCTCACAAACGAAATGATAATGATTTTCGGGGTTCCCATCGAAGCGGCTGAAGCTGCTCCCAAAGGTAAGCTCCATCACTTCCCCCGCTTCAACTAGGCTGCGTAGATTGCGATAGACGGTCCCGAGACTAATACTAGGCAGCTGCTCCCTGACTTTCTCGTAAACCCAATCTGCAGTTGGGTGACACTTAGTACCCTTTAGCGCCTGTAGGATCAGTTCTCTTTGTTTTGTCCGTCGGATAAAGCCTTTAGGCTTAGTCATCTCTTCCACCTTCACAATAACCATTATGATTTGCATTCATACTAACATAAGGATTCGCCGCCGTCAAGTTATATCGAGGCTTGGGGGGAAATATTGTCGACATATCTCCTATTGCAGTTTGCATCCCATTTCCGGCCTTTTTGACTAATCTTCGCCACCGACTACTCGCCGCACGAGTAGATCCCACTAGGGATGATTGGCCGCGATAGAGCTCGACAGTTTCTTCTTCCCCAAGGGTCTATCCCTGGAGCCCCCAAAAAACTCGGGTAGAGACGTCCACCTTTTCTCGTATCCGCCTTGCTCTTGCAAGGTATCGTGAACGAAACCCCGGCCCCTTCACGGTCAACGGCTAAAATGAACTTGTCAAGGACGGACCTATGTGCTATTATATCACTGTCGTGAGGAGCCGAAGTGGTGGAACTGGCAGACGCGCGCGACTCAAAATCGCGTGGGGTAGCCCCCCGTGAGGGTTCGAGTCCCTCCTTCGGCACCATTGTTATCTAAACCCCGATTAGGTCGGGGTTTTGTGTTATGTATCGGACAAAATGATGACGGTGTTTTCTGGCCACCTTCAAGGCAAAGGCGATGAGTTGGGTAAGATGGAGCGTCTAGGCAAGCCCTTCTTTCCGCCTTGAACTCAACAACTAGAAGCAGAATCTACACCACAGTTAGGACTTGACCATAGGCGAGGCTCAACGCTCTGTAATCTTGTGTCCCAAGTTCTTAACGGTGATTTTCCCAGTTGCGTCATGGCCGGTGATCCAAAATGCATAGTCATCCGTTTCGGAAACCCGAATGGTGAAGGTCAGGGTTTTCAGGTCGTTTCCCTCGTACGGTTCGCTGCCTTTCATCCCGCTGACTCTGAGCCCCATCTTGCCGCTTTCGTGGACAGCTTCCACCTGGACTACATCGCCTTCGACCAACGATAGGGTGCACTTGTTAGTGGCGCTAAACCGTGTAAATTCCATTGTGAAGCCCGTCCCTGTTGGGTCTTCCAGGATCACCAGACGACTGCCCGTCGCGCAGGCCGAAAGCAACAGAAGAATAACAAACACAATTCCTGTGGTTAATCTTCGAGAAAGCATGATATCACCTCCCTGACAAACTTGTCTCTCTCGTTAATCCATGGGCTGTGACCAGAGTGTTCAAACCAGACAATTCCCTTCTCAGGTGCGTCCAAAATCCGCCCGTATTCCTCAACGAGTACCGTCGGCGCGTTGATGTCATACCTGCCCATGAAGAAGTACACGGGAACATCCAGCTCGGCATAGTCCTTTCTCAGGTCGATGGTATAGAGCTGCTGGTAGACATGGTTGAATGTGTTTATGATGCCTCGGAAATAATTGATCTTATCAAGCAAACCATATTCCTGGGAGCCGACATCCCGAAAGGTATTATAGCCGGGGTTTTGGATGCCGGGATGGTTCGCCATGTACCGGCTGAGATAGTTCAGGTAGACCGCACTTTTCCAGGTGACATCCTTGCCATAGTAGGGAGGCACCCCATTGGCCCTCAGCTTCTTGATCAGGGCATCGTCACCGTTCTTGCTGGCAATTTCTAGCGCCATCGCGTAATCGAGCCGCTCGGTTTCGGCAAAGTCGATCATCTGCCCTGTACCGATCATGGCGTGATAAGACTCGGGGTATCTGCTCACCAAGAAGATCCCTAGAGCACTGCCCCAGGACTCACCGATCAAGTAGATCTTCTCCTGGGAAAAACGTTCTTTCAGATACTCTGTTAAGGCATGACCGTCCTCGATATAGGTTTGTGCTGTGATGTTCCCCGTCTTTTCTGCATAGTAGGATTTGCCCGAACCAGGTTGATCCCAGTTCACCACGACGAAGTGCTTCTCCAGCTCCGATAGTTCATGCCGCACCGCCGCCATCTGCGTTCCTCCAGGACCTCCCGCGAGAAAGAGCAGTACAGGCTTGTTCTTATCGTGGCCCCTCAAGCTAATCCATTGCTTCCTGCCGTTTAGGTCAAGCTTCACAAGTTCCGCGATGCTGTTTTCAGCATTAATGGGTGGCGTAGATGCGGTTATTTGTGAAACGTACACTACGCCCAGGTTCAGGAAGGTTAACGCAAGGCAGAAAAACGCTGCCTTCTTCAAGCTAACTACTAGTCTTATATTTGTCTTCGAAACCCCACCAGCTATGAGAACACGAACCCCAAGAACGAGGGTCGTCATCAGGGCCAGTATGGTCAATACAGTCAGCGTGAGAAACAGGCTTACTTGGAACATGTTTAGACCTCCCTTGAGGTGTTTTTCGCGTAAATGCTTTCTAAGGCGTTACCCATGAGTGGCACGTGAGTAATGCGACTAGTTTTGAGAATTAATCTGGTGTGCTCCGTCAAGCGTTTGATTGCTCTCAAAGCTTCCGCTTCATTCAAGGGCTCCCGGATCACGAATATTCCACCGGGTTTCAGCGACTTGGCCAGCTGCGGGATCACTATTGCCAAATCATTCGGTGAAATGTCGTGTAAGACAAAGTGACAGTAGATGACATCAAAGCTATCCTGTGGCAGTTCGGTGGCTTCCGCACCGAGGAAGGATACGTTGTTTAATCCTCGCAAGATTCTGCGGCAGGCGCTTAGCCATTTCTGGGAGATATCTAGGCAAACCAGATGGCCTTGAGGAAGCCTTTTCGCTGTATAATAGGCAACAGTTCCCATGCCGCAGCCAAAGTCCAATACCTTCTCTGCGCCTTGGAGGGGTAGACGGTCAGAGAAATCCTGATAGACTGATTTGCCACCCAAGAAAAAGGCGATCCTAGTCAGCAGCATCTCAAGTCGCGTCGGTTCACAGGTCATCAGACATCACCTCCCTTTCTTCTTCCTGCCGTAACGCTCCAGACTCCAATAAAAAAAGCTGTAATCCAGGTCCTTTGCGATCATGGTCATCATAGCAGGGGAACCTATCATACAGCTGAAACCAACCTTAAATGGATCTTAAATCGTAGGAAGCACGATCCGAAAGATGGACCCTTGTTCGCCCTCTCTGTGCAGGGTTAGGTCACCGCCGTGGGCCTGGGCGATTCGCTTGGCAATAGAAAGCCCCAGTCCGCTGCCACCCGTTTCAGAGCTCCGGGAACAGTCTGCCCGGACAAAAGGCTTGAAAATGTCTTCACTGAGATGGCCAGGAATCCCGACCCCATCGTCGGCAAAGTCGATGATCGCTTGACGGTTCTGGACTTCCAGTTTGACTTTCACTGTTGTTCCCAAAGGATTGTACCGCATGGCGTTGGAGGCTAGGTTCTGAATGATCCGGCTAAAGCGGTTTAGATCCAACAAACATAGGACGCTTTCTTCGGGAATGTCGAATTCGTAACGAAAACCCGCCCTCTCTAGCTGCGGCACAAGCTCGCCGCAGGCCTGACGCAGGGTTTCGCTAAGATCCACTTCCTGAAGTCTTAGAGCAAACTCGGGGCTGTCCATTTCGGAAAGTTCAAATAGCTCGGTGAGGAGCTGATTTGCTCGCTGACTGTTTTGCTGAATAATCTTGAGGTACTCGCGTCGGTCCTCGTCGCTCAGGTCTGGCTTTTCATGCAGCAGCTCAGCGTAGCCTTGGATGCTAGACATGGGATTCTTCAGGTCGTGGGAAATGTCGAGAATGAGCCGTTTCCTGTCTTCCTCCGATTTTCTGCGCAGAGACATCTCTCGTTCAATTCTATCAGCCATGTCGTTGAAAGTGTTCTGGAGCTCCCCAAACTCATTCTGCAAGCGCAAGTCTACCCGCACCGAGTAATCACCCTCCCGCAAGAGCCTTGTACCTTCGCAGAGTCTGCGGAGGGGAACTGTAATCTGCGCCGCCGTGATCTTGGAATAAACCATCGATAGACCGACGAGGAGCAGGAGATAGACGACCATAACCGTACCAAAGATTAATGCGGCAAGACCAAATTCTCCAGTGGCAGGGTTCATTGTGAAGGCGAAGTCAATTCGTATGGAAGCGGGGAAAGTGACGATCAGCCAGAATTCGTCCTCTGGATTGTACAGGATATCGTGGTGGAAGGGGTTGTTCTTGTGCTTGCTCCACATTAAGAACTCCGTAAACTCAGTGGGAGTCAGTTGTTGTTGAGGAATAGCATCGGGGCCTTCGGAGCGAACCACCCGATAGTCTTTATCAATCACCTGCACACTGCCTCCGCTCTTCACGATCGGCGACGCATCGATCTGGCTATAATCGTCCAGCATAATCGAGCTTGCCGGATATCGGTTAAGAGCAAAGGCGTTGGATGCGATTCGGCTAGCGATGGATAATAGGGCGACAGCCAGTGCTGTGGACAGGAGAACAAAGGCCAACACAGTAAGGTAGTGGGCAAAGAACTGATTGGCGATCTTCTTCTTCATTATGTGTTACCTGTATAATGCAGCTTGTACCCGATGCCGCGAATTGTCTTCAGGTACTCGGGTTGGTGAGGGTCGTCCTCAATCTTGCTGCGGAGACGGCTAATATGCACCATTACGGTGTTGTCGTCATGATAGAGTTCCTCATCCCACACCGCCTGATAGAGCTGCCTTTTGGTGAAGACCCTCTCGGGGTTTTCCATGAAGTGCAGGAGAAGTCTATACTCTTTCGCGCCAAGCTCGATAGGGCGACCATCCTTAAAGGCACAACATGTTCTCCTATCGAGGGATAGACTGCCGTAGGTGATGGTGGTCGAAGCTACTCGCTCCTTCGGCTCTAGATACTCATGACTTCGGCGCAGGTGCGCACCGACCCGGGCGACCAACTCCGTAACAGAAAACGGTTTGGAGAGATAGTCATCGGCTCCCAGTCCAAGCCCCAAGACCTTATCCATGTCTTCCGTCCGGGCGGTCAGGAAAATGACCGGGATAGTGCTGTGTTCCCTGATTTTCCGCAAGAGGTTAAGACCATCCATCACTGGCATCATCACATCAAGAATAGCCAGCCCCACTTCTTGCGACGTTAGGATATCCCAGGCCTCCTGGCCGTTTTCTGCTGTCACGACTTCGTAGCCGTTTTCCTCAAGACCGATCTTAACCAGATTACTTATGTCGATCTCGTCATCAGCTACTAGGATTCTCATTTGACCTCAGCACCTCCCGACTGTCCCGTGCAGTGAAAGTTCTGTACCGCCCCATTTTCCTCCTTTATCAGCCAACAGGGAAATCTCGGAGACCGTGGAACCTTCACCGTAGGGATAAACGCTGTTGAGGCGTCAATCCGGACCTGCGCTACAGCCTCCTCCAAAGTCCAAGCATACACTTCCTCACATGCCTCACATTGGAAGGAATGGCACGTTCCAGATAAAGACCATCATGAACGACCGGGGGACCGCTTTTGTGTGAGCCAAGTCAATCTAGACGCCGCCTTCTTCATCATGCGAAAATACTCGGTAAACTTGTCTGTATAAGCGCTGTCCTTCAGGAACACAAAGTTGAATTCCCTGATTATATTAAGACCGGCAATATCGATCACGGCCAGCTCTCCTCGTTCTATTTCCTGCTCCGCCACTATCTCATACAAGAAAGTGATACCGATGTTGCTGGCCACTAGCTTCTTGATGGCGGCCATATTGCCGATCTCGATTATATTTTGGAAGCTATCCAGCGAGTAGTTGTACTGCCTCAGTATGTTCTCGAAGATTTCCCGTGTACCCGAGCCCTTTTCCCTGAGGACTAAAGTAGACTGGAAGACTTCACGAAATTCCACTGTCCGGCCAGCCAACAGAGAGTCGGGGGCACAGACGGGGATGAACCTTTCCAGACTAAATAGGAGCGAATGGTATTTTGACTTGTCAAACACGCCTTCAATCAGGGCAAAATCAAGCTCGCCCTTCCGGAGCTTCTCCAAGAGGATTTGACTGTTGGCCACTTCCATGTGAATGTTCAGCTTTGGGTTTTCTTGCAGTATCTGGATGATTACTCGAGGCATCAGGTATTCTCCGATTGAAAGCGTAGCTCCAAAGAAGACGTCCTCCCTGACACCCTCTCTGTTTTGCATGTTGCGTTCAAAGTGACTGGCATCGGCAGCGATCCGCGTAAGCAGCTCCCGCAGCTCTTCCCCTTCAGGGGTGAGAGTTAGCCTCTTATTCTCGTACCGGAACAACTTGCAGTCATATTTCTCCTCGAGGTATTGAATATGCTGGGTGACCGCAGGCTGAGTGAGATGGAGATGCTCAGCTGTTCTTGTATAGTTGCCTATGTCGCATAGCACCAAGAATGTCTTATGTCTAAAATCGATCAAGGCGCAGCACCACCCATAAGTCTGTTTTATCGTTTTATAAGAACTGATAATTTCAGTTTATAACACATCCATGGTAGAATCAAGGCAGTACAGGAGGGAATTTGTAGAGGAGGAATGGTCATGGCAAGATACGAAGAAGCTCTCCCTGGAATATTACTGTGTTTGGCAGTTGCGGTCACGGCAGTTGTCATTAATAACATACTACCAGTTGATTTACTCGGCGTTGCCTTGATTTCATTGCTGTTGGGAATGATGCTTAATCCGGTTGTTTCGAAGCACACACTCTTTACAGAGGGTGTTAATTGGACCTCAAGAAGGATACTGCGGGCCGGCATCATACTTACCGGCATCTCCTTGAGCTTTGCCCAAGTAGTGCAGGCAGGCAAGTACGCCCTGCTGCTAATGGTCTTTACACTCTCAACGGCCTTTGGCGTAGGATACATCTGTCGCAAGGTATTCAACGTAAACTGGAAGCTCGCTAGTTTACTATCGGTAAGCACCGCCATCTGCGGTGGTACGGCTGTAGCGACCGTCGGACCTGTGATTAAGGCTCAAGACAAGGAAATAGCCTATGCACTCTCGGCAACCTTCATTTTCGACCTCTTGACCGTGATCGCCTTTCCTTGGATCGGTAAGCTTCTAGGCCTTGGCGACATTGGCTACGGTCTTTGGGTAGGAACATCAGTGAACGATACTTCTTCTGTCATCGCCGCCGGATATGCCTTCTCAGACCCTGCGGGAGCCCTCGCCACAATCGTAAAACTGACGCGCACATTGTTCATCGTGCCAATAACGTTAGTTTTCTCCTGGATCTATGCAAGGAAAGAGATGCAGAACAATAGCCTGCAGGAACGGACTCCGGTTAAACTGACGAAGATCTTCCCCTGGTTTATCCTCGGCTTCCTGATGATGGTGGGCGTGAGAAGCACCGGCCTTCTTCCTGAAGCTACCGTTAGTACGATTGCTAGGTCCGCCAAATTTCTCTTAGCTGCCGCCCTGGGAGCAATTGGTATGAAGACAAGCTTTAACGAAGTGGCTGGAGTTGGGGTTAAACCGGCAGTTGCAGGCGTTGTGATTGACACGTCGGTGGTTATTGTTGCATTGGTCGTGCAGGCTATGATCTTGAGGTTTGTATAGGGAATATTTGTGAAACTAGGGGTACTGTGCTGGTTTGATAGATAGTACCCCTACCCCCTCCTCCTATTGAACTGTTAACGTCCTTACCCGAAGCCGTTGCGTAGTCAGCTCGGCCGCCACTCTCCAATGAAACGCTCGCTGAACCAGACCTATGCTCACAAAGTGCAGGTGAACACCACCTGTACGTGCTAGACTTAAACCACTTGCCCCCCATGAACTCTAGTCTATTCCAGACTAGCACCAAAGGTCAGCAATACTTCTTCCGAGGCACGTCCCTGAATACGTTCTCCCATACATCTCTCAATGGCGTCTAGAATCCGACATTTGCCTCCACTCCTCAGTGTATAGCATACTTTTCATCGGAAAAACAGGAATTCCTGCTTTATATGACAGAGGCGATGATGGACCGTCACACCAGCTACACGTTGATCGTCATTCGGAGGTTGTTGGGTAGACTACCCATGTAATTGCACGTGCTCCACTAAACCTCTTGGTTCTGGTATAGTGGCAGCATGCAATCTTGAGGGAGTGCAAAAATACCCGTTGCACATCTTGGTCGATCCTGTCCCTAGTGACTATTGGCGGGGTTTTGTTCAGTATGGGAGTAGGCTTATATAGAGACTAGTCAGGGAACGATGTCTCCCCCAACGTTACCTGACTAGTCTACTCTTTCGACATTGACATCAAGAACCCGGCCACTCGGCTTTAAACGACTACGGCTTATACGCCTCTATGATATAGGACGCTAGAAAAGATGTAGCCTGCTTCCCAAGGGCCCATCCCGAGATCACTTCATCGCTATTGCCTATGGCAGACATGCGAACATCCACAAACCCCGCTTCCAGTAAGAACGCTTCTATTTCCTCCACTCTCGCCGCGCCGGCAAGGCAACCGGAGATCAAATCTAGTCGCCCCTTAATCTCCGGCGGGATTTCTGCGGTGGCTACAACATCAGCGATGCACAGCTTTCCACCAGGTCTTAAGACGCGGTGAGCCTCCCTAAACACACTGGCCTTATCCGGGGATAGGTTCACCACGCAGTTGGAGATGATCACATCAACAGAATCGTCTTCCAAGGGCAGATCCTCAATTTCACCGAGCAGAAACTGGACATTGTCATATCCTCTACTCTCAGCATTACGTCTCGCCAGCTCAACCATTTCCGGTGTCATGTCTACCCCGATAACTTGCCCCGTTTCCCCGACTTTTTCCCGCGCCAGAAAGCAATCAAAGCCAGCACCGCTCCCGAGGTCTAATACCGTCTGCCCTTCTCTTAACGATAGCAGCGCCAGCGGATTGCCACAGCCTAAACCTAGACTTGCAGCTTTGGGGATATTAGCCAGTTCCTCCGCACTATACCCTAGCTTCTTCGCAACTGTAAGCAAATCTGTCGACCCCGTACTACAATCACAGTTGCAACAACACCCTGTCCCCTCTTGCCTAGCGATCCTGCCATAATCCTCTCTTATCCTTGCCCTAATATCTTCCTTGGCCACTATATCTTTGCTCCCTTCGAATCAGCCTTAGATAGGTGAACCCATCACCTACCTCACAGATTAAGACGATCAAAGTCCAATAAGGTCGCACTAAATAAATGGGGCAAATAATGGTGGCTAGCACAGGCAATTTGCATCTACCTTGGGTCGATAGTCCACTACATTCCCATAGGCATCGAATTCAAAGTCACAGCACTGCCCTAGGGCTTCTCTCAACTGCTTCCTTGCCCTTTGAACCCTAGTCTTTGATCCTGATATGGTGAGACCCAACCGTTGAGCGATTTCGCTATGCTTGTATCCCCAAACATAGTGCAAGACTAAGGGCTCCAAATAGGTGGGCAGTAGCTCTGGGAGCATTGTCTTTAGGCAAGCCGCTGCCTCCCGATTCAGATTGGCCTGCTCCTCCACGTAAGGGGTCACCCCTTCTATGTAGTCTACATCCAATGACAAGTCCTTTTTCTTGCGGTAGTAATCGATGACGCTGTTTCGGGCGACTCTGTAAAGCCAAGGCTCTAATTGCGATTCATCCCTTAGTTTGCTGGTGTTGGCAAGAAGCTTGACAAAGACATCTTGCAGGATATCCTCCGCATCCCAACAGTCAGACACTCTATCGCGGATAAATTGTAGCATCCGTTCGCTTAGCTCAGCCCATACTATCTCTACGTCCACGGGATTTCCTCCCATCTGTAATCGCCGATGCCATGCCAAGAAGAGGTAGAGCTTCCAGCCTGCCGATATCGGATTGTTGACTGGATAATCACCGCGTTTCCTACACTACTATTATACGTCTTCATCGGCTAAAGACCTATAAGCTAGACCCTCTTTGCAGGGCTGATGGCCAACCCATACCAAACGATGCTCATGTACCGACTTAATCGCCCTCAATTTCGTTTCCGGTTAGACAGTGCGCCTGTTGCAAAGGCAGGTATGAGGGCGTGGACACTGCAGTCGCTGATACCACTCCCGCCAGATCAGTGGTATAATAACTTCATTATTATGAGGAGGTGGCACATGATCGCACCACTCAAGATCGCTCATATGGAACCCCGCCTACCCATAATCCAAGGCGGGATGGCCGTTCGTGTTTCAACAGGCAAGCTGGCTGCTGCAGTAGCGAAAGCCGGAGGTATAGGAACCATCGCCGGAACGGGACTTACCCTATCCGAACTAACCGAAGAGATCAGGAAGGCCCGCGCCTTAACGGAAGGCATCGGCTACATAGGCGTAAATGTACTTTTTGCCGTAAAGCAGTTTGCTGAACTCGTCAAGCGGGCCATGCAGGAGAAAGTCGACTTCATCGTCTCCGGGGCCGGCTTTTCCCGCGACATGTTCGATTGGGGCAGGGAATACGGAGTGCCCGTCATCCCTATCGTCTCATCGAGCCGTCTAGCTAAGCTGGCTGAAAAGCTAGGGGCGGCTGCGGTCGTTGTCGAAGGTGAAGAAGCCGGCGGGCACTTGGGAACCGACAGGCCCTTAGCCGAGATCCTGCCCGAAGTGGCATCGTCGGTGAACATCCCCATTATCGCCGCCGGCGGCTTGACGGACGGGCAAGACATCGCCGCGGCCATGAAGCTCGGCGCCTCCGGGGCTCAACTGGCAACCAGGTTTGTGCTGAGCGAAGAGTGCGAAGCCCATCCGAATTTCAAGCAAATGTACCTATCCGCGAATCAGGATGACGTTGTCCTCATCGAAAGCCCAGTTGGCCTGCCGGGGCGAGCCTTGCGCAACCAGCTGACAGATCTCATCCGCCGAGGCGAGGTCCGCGTTAAGAAATGCGATCAGTGCCTTAAGCGATGCAGTGCCAAGTATTGCATCCTTGATGTACTGAAAAAGTCAGTGGCGGGCGATACGGTCAACGGCCTTGTCTTCGCGGGGAAGAACGTTTTCAAGATCAAGAATATCCTTCCAGTCAAAACGATCATGGACAAACTAGCTGGAGAGTTGGCGGCCGCCCTGACCTGACATCTCTGGAAGCTGGCCATGAAAAAAGCTCCGGAGCCAGCAGTTGCTGTCTCCGGAGCTCCTCATTCTTACAGCTGCTTCTACAGCTTCTTATAGCAGAACCACCAGTCCTTACACTCTACCTCTCCGGCCTTCTCCTCTTCCCGCCGCTTAGCGATGGCGGCTTCGGAAGCAGGCGGCGGCACAATTACCTTGTCCCCAAGGATTTCGTTGTTCGGCCAGTTAGCCGGAATCGCAACTTTATTCTTATCGGAGGTTTGGAGGGCCTTCACTGCCCGCAAGACCTCATCGATATTCCGTCCAACTTCCTGCGGATAGTGGAGGATGATCCGAATCACACCGTTGGGGTCAACGATAAAGACGGACCGAACGGTGTTGGACCCCTTCCCCGGGTGCAGCATGCCGAGGGTCTGCGCTACAGTCCCCAACCCGTCGGCAATTACCGGGAAGCCAATCTCCACATCGAGCTTCTCCTTAATCCACTCCACCCACTTGATATGGGAGAAAACCTGGTCGATGGACAGACCAATGAGTTCACACCCAACGCTCTCAAAGTCCTTGCGACGACTCTCAAAAGCGGCAAACTCCGTGGTACAAACCGGTGTAAAATCCCCCGGGTGGCTAAACAGCACAAACCACTTTCCCCGGTAATCATCAGGAAGCCTTTTCACACCATGGGTAGTGACTACCTCTAGCTCCGGGAACTTCTCACCAAGCAACGGCAGCAAAGCTCTGTCCCTCGTCTCCATTTGAGAACCTCCTCTTACTAATGCAATTCGTTATTGATATTTTTAGTATAACTTTCCATTGGCCGCTTGTCAAGTGCTACTGATAATTATTTTTACGATCGTTCGAGCACAAGCAAGAGGTGTATTGAGGACCGAGCGAGGGCGCTCATCATGCCCCTTCGCTCCCGGTTGAATTGTTGCACATGAATAGAGACGAAAGCTGAGTAGGAGAGTAAGTTGCGGGGTGATCGATGGTCTGTCACCTAGACTACTTGCTGGTTCCAGTCATTGGACAATCGAAAAAGAAAAGGCGGATAGCTTCCGGGCATCGAGGGGTGATGGTTATGTCAGAGCCGCCAGGCTAGCTTCTGCTTAGGTGTATTCCTGAGGAATAGCAAGCTTGAGGCCGCTAAGGGTATCAGCTTGTCGTTTTTAGAAAGCGCCAGAGTTCATCCTCCCCTGGTCCCTCGAGGATGCGCTCCTCCCCTGCCCGGCCGTGTATGACGCGAGGTCCGTCGGTCACCTGACCGATGATGGCCCCTTCGATCCCCTCCGCGGCTAGGGCATCGACCAGTTCTTCGCCCCGGGGAGTTGCAAAAAGCATCGTCCCGGAGGATATGAGCCCCAATGGATCAAGCCCTAGGTGCTGACAGATGAGGGCCGTCTCCTCTCTAATGGGCACCCGGTCGCGCCAGACCGCAAGGCCTGCCTTAGAAGCTTCCGCCATCTCCCAAAGGGCCCCATACAAACCACCCTCCGTCACATCATGCATCGCCGACACGCCGTGGGCAGCGCCAATCCTCCCTTCGGGAACGACGCTTATTTGGGACCAATACTCTTGGCTCCGGGCGATTACTTCCTCCCCCACCAGGGGCCGAAGGAGCGCGGCGAAATCAGAGGCCAGAATGGCCGTCCCTTCTATGCTTATCCCTTTGCTGATGACCAGATCGTCTCCGGGACGGGCGCCGCTGGAGCTGATGAAACCATGGCGCGGCGCCCTTCCCAGGGCAGTGACCACGATCAAGGGCTCTCTTACCTTCGAGGTGATTTCGGTGTGTCCGCCGAGAACCTCGATCCCAAGGTCTCCCGCCGCTTTATCGATATGCTCCATTAGAACCGCCAGTTCTACTTCCGGGAACGATTCAGGCAGCAAAAGAACTACCTGGACCCCAACCGGTCTTGCCCCATTGGCGGCAATATCATTGCAAGAAACATGGACGGCCAGCTCCCCCAGGCGCGCCCCGGCGCCGGTGATGGGATCGCTAGAGATGACACACACCTCATCGCCGAAATCGATGACAGCCGAGTCCTCCCCCACAGCTGGGCGGAGGAGCACATCATCTCGCCGTTTGCCCAATCGCCCTAGAACTAGAGCGTGCAATTGTTCCGCAGGCAACTTGCCGATTTTCACCTGTCCATCCTCCGCTTCGCGGTCAATATCTTGGCGAAGGCCTCGATGGTCTTATCAATATCGTCCGCGGTATGGGCCGCCGAGAGAAAGCCGCCGTTTCGCATCAGATCTACTCCTTCCAGCAGCATAGCCTTGCGTAGTTCACTTGCCTTAGGGCCTTTGGCCAGGCGAACGAGGTGCCTGTAGTCGGCATCATCTGGCTCCACCTCCAAGGCTATGTGGAACATGGACCCCAGCACATACACCCGGCCCGGAATCCCTGCGCCCTGGAGAACCTCGTTCATCCCATCGGCCAACTGGGCGCAAAGCCCGTTGGCCTGCCGGATGCAGTCTCCTTTAGCCACTTCTTCCAACACGGCAATTCCCGCCGCCGCAGAAAGGGGATTGGCATTAAAAGTCCCCTGGTGGGCGATCTTTCGGCGGCGATTCCAATCCGGGTCATCCTTGAAGGCCAACAGTTCCATGATTTCTCTCCGCCCGGCTATAGCTCCTCCTGGCAAGCCGCCGGCAACTACTTTAGCCAGACAAACTAGATCGGGAACGACGCCGTAATACTCTTGGGCGCCTCCGGGGGCCAGCCGAAAACCGGTCACTACTTCGTCAAAGATGAGGACCACTTTGTGCTGCGCGGTAACGCGGCGAAGCTCCCGCAAGAATTCGCCTGTAGTGGGGATCGTTCCCCAAGAACCACCGCCTGGTTCAACGATGACGGCTGCCACATCGCCATCCTGCTCGATGGCCTTTTCCACCAGGGCGGAATCATTGGGAGGCAGCGAAATGGTCGCCTCCAATGAAGACCGAAGGACCCCCGGGGAAGGGGCCTCATCAGGCTCGATGACCGCAGAGGTCACCGCATCGTGCCATCCGTGAAAGTGGCCGGCAAACTTGATGGTCTTCGTCTTCCCCGTAAAAGCCCGCGCCAGCCGCATGGCGAGGTGGGTCGCCTCGGTGCCCGACCCGACGAAGCGCACCTTTTCCGCTGCAGGCATCAACTGGCTGATCAGCTCCGCCCAGCGAATTTCAAGCTCATGGCAGCCGCCGAAATGGGTCCCCCTTGCCACCTGCTCTTGGATGGCCTGCACCAATTTCGGGTGCGCATGGCCCAACAGTAATGCGCCGTGGCCCATCCAATAGTCAACATACTCGTTGCCGTCTACATCCCACTTTCTCGAGCCAAAGGCCCGGTCAATGTAAGGAGGAAAGGGAGTCAGATAGCGGGCATCGTGAGTAACCCCACTTGGCAGGACCTGACAAGCCCTGTCGTAGAGAACCTTGGAGCTTGGCAGCTGCACGTTGAATCTTTCTTCAAGAGCGCTTCGATCCACTAGCGACCCTCCAACTCATCTAACGGAAATATAAATGGTTCCTCGCCTTATCCAATCATAAATCTTGGCCCGGGCCCTTTCCTTGATCAGCTTCCGACTCCCGGGCAAAAGGAGCAAGAAGCCTACAGTATCGGTTATCAGGCCTGGAGTGGCCAGAAGCAGTCCGCCAACGAAGATTAACAGGCCATCGAAGAGCCCCTCCGCGGGAATCTGACCCTCGTTGAGGTCGACGGCCATCCGATACAAAACCGCAAGGCCCTGGGACTTAGCCAGCGCCGTCCCAATCACCCCGGTGGCCAGGACCAAACCGATGGTCGGCCATGTGCCCACCTGACGACCAAGTTCGATCAGCAAGGTCAACTCTAAGGTGGGAAGGAGGACAAGGACGAGGAGAAGGTAGACCATGGTCTATTCACCTTGCATGGTATGGATTTGCAGCAGGTTCGTTGACCCAGGCGTTCCCGTCTTCACCCCCGCGGTAATCGCGGTGACGTCTCCAGGCACGACGAGGCCGCTTTGTAGTGCCGCTTGGTACGCCACATCGATCATATCGTCGATGTGCTCCGTCCGGGGCACCACGATCGGATGGACACCCCAAGTCAAAGTCAATCGGCGACACACTTCCTCGACGGGCGTGACCGCGATGATGGGGCAGCGCGGACGATACTTGGAGACCATTCTCGCGGTGCTTCCCGATTGGGTCGAACACAAGATGGCGGCTAGATCCAAGTCTAAGGCTGCCTCACAAGTAGCATGGCTGATGGCCTCCGCCACCGACGTCCGGGCAAACTCCCGCTTAAGCTCCAAGTTCTTGCGATAATCCAAGGATTTTTCGATATGGCCCGCGATCCGAGCCATCATTTTCACCGCTTCGACCGGGTATTTGCCGACCGCCGTTTCCCCCGACAGCATCACCGCGTCGGTGCCGTCAAAAATGGCTTGGGACACGTCCGTCACCTCGGCCCTGGTGGGACGAGGGTTGCGGACCATGGACTCCAACATCTGAGTGGCGGTGATCACCGGCTTGCCCGCCCGATTGCATAGGGCGATGAGCCGTTTCTGAACCAAGGGCACCTCTTCGGGAGGGATCTGAACTCCCAAATCGCCCCGGGCGATCATGATCCCATCGGCGGCCGCAATGATGCCTTCAATGTTTCGGATCCCTTCTTCGCTTTCGATCTTCGCGATGATGGGCAAATCGCCGCCCCGCTCCCGGATCAGGTCTCGGATCTCATCGATGTGTTCCTCCCGGCGGATGAAGGAGGCGGCTAGGAAATCAACTCCGTGCTCAATGCCGAACTCGATATGCTCAACATCCCTCTCACCCAAAGGGGGCAGGTCGATGTCCACTCCAGGCAAGCTGACACCCTTGCGACCAGGCAGGGGCCCGCCCACGATCACTTCACAGTGGACCTGCTCGCCCTCGATCGCCTTGATCCGCAGTTCGATCAGCCCGTCATCGAGCAAGATCGCTCCCCCAACCTTTACTTGCCGGGGCAAAGGCTCGTAATCGATGCCAATCTGTTGGGGCGTTGTGTCCACATTCCTGGGCACCACCACTATTTCCTGGCCAGCTTCGAGGATGACCGGTCCATTGGGCGCCTGGCCTGTCCGCAGCTTCGGCCCTTGGATGTCGAGTAGGATGCCGACCGGCTTGCGCAAAGCCTCGGAAGCTGACCGGACATTCCGCAGCCGCTGGAGCTGTTCCTCGATGGTGCCATGGGAAAAGTTCAACCGGGCCACATCCATGCCCGCCCGGATGAGTTCAGTTACTTTCTCCAACGACTCGCTTGCAGGGCCAACTGTACAAACAATCTTTGTTCTGCGCATCGGGTCACCTCCTGTTAGACCGAGGCCAAGACATTGGCCAGTTCATACATGTTCCGATCCAACTCCTTTGTCTGACCCAAAATCTCATCTAACGGGGTAGCCCGGAGCTGGTTGTCGATCATCCCGGTGAGCAGGCGATCCTTCCCCGCCAAGAGGAGTTCGACCGCGTAAGCTGCCAGCCGACTGGCAAGGATTCTGTCCTGCACCGTGGGGGTTCCTCCCCGCTGCAGATGCCCAAGGACAGTGATTCTAGTTTCAAAGCCGGTCTTCTCCCTGATGTATTTGCCCACGCGAAAACCGGCGCTTTCGCCGTTCTTAGCCGTCCCCGGAGAGCCATACGCCCCTTCGGCGACGACAATAATGCTATGGGCTTTGCCCCGCTCGTAGCCGTCGATGATCCGACCACACACATCATCTAGGTCGAAGGCAATTTCGGGCACTAGAATCGATTCCGCGCCCCCTGCCAGCCCCGCATGAAGGGCAATGAACCCCGAGTCCCGGCCCATCACTTCGACTACGTAGATCCGTTCGTGGGAGGTGGCAGTATCCCTGATCTTGTTGATCGCGTCCACCACCGTATTGGTTGCCGTGTCAAAACCGATGGACAGATCGGTGCCCACTAGATCGTTGTCGATGGTGGCTGGAACGCCAATGACGGGTACGCCCAGGTCGCTGAGGGCCAATCCTCCCCGCATGGAACCGCCGCCGCCAATGATGACTAGGCCTTCGAGCTGGTGATGCCTGATATTATCCAAGGCCAGCTGGCGACCGGCCGGCGTTCTAAACTCCTCGCTCCGGGCCGTTCTAAGCACCGTTCCGCCCCGATGGATGATGTCGGCGACGGAACGGGGAGTCATTTCTTCGAACTCACCATGAATAAGTCCATGATAGCCTCTTCGAATCCCAATGACCTTGACTTGTGCATGAAGCCCTGCGCGAACCACCGCCCGGATGGCGGCATTCATCCCCGGAGCATCGCCACCACTAGTCAGAACACCAATACACTTCACACCTGGTCCTCCTTACCGCTTACCACACCACCCCAATCTGGCGGTATCGATCAATTCTCTTAGCCACCAGTTCGTCTGCCCCTTGGGCTTCTAACTCCTGGAGATGGCGCAGCAATGCTTCTTTCAATGTCATTGCCACGGTTTCGTGATTCCTATGGGCACCCCCTGGGGGTTCCGGTATGATCTCGTCGATGACCTTCCAAGCCAGCAGATCCTGGGCGGTCAAACACAATGATTCCGCAGCTTCCTCTGCCTTCTTGGTGTCTTTCCACAAGATTTGGGCGCACATTTCCGGTGAGCAGACAGAGTACCATGCATTTTCCAGCATGAGGATACGATCGCCGACCCCGATGGCGAGTGCGCCCCCGCTGCCTCCCTCGCCCGTCACTACACAGATGATGGGCACTTTTAGGAAGGACATCTGGCGAATATTCTCCGCGATGACGACTCCCTGACCACGCTGCTCTGCCTCGATGCCCGGATAGGCGCCCACCACATCGATCAGGGAGATAATGGGCCGGCGGAACTTCTCTGCCTGACGCATAAGCCGCAGGGCTTTGCGGTAACCTTCAGGATGGGGCAAGCCAAAGTTGCGCGCGATGTTGTCCTTCGTGTCCTTGCCCTTCTGGGGTCCGATGACCGTCACCGGCCGCCCTTCCAGGAGGGCAATGCCCCCCACCATGGCCGGATCATCCCGGATGGTCCGGTCCCCATGGAGTTCGAAAAAGTCATCGAAGATGAGTTCGATGTAATCGAGGCAGGTCGGTCGCCTGGGGTGACGAGCGATCATCACTTTTTGCCACGGGGTCAGGCGGGAGTAAATATCGTGCCGCAGGTTTTCCGCTCGACTCTCCAACGTTGCGATTTCCGCGGAGAAGTCGATCCCCTCTTCTTTGGTGAACCGGCGAAGCTCCTCAATCTTCTTCTCCAGTTCAATCAGGGGCTTTTCCCACTCAAAAACCCCGTTCAGCATAGCTGTCGCCCTCCCCGATCGTGGTACAGCAACAGGCGAGCGAGGACCTTCCTCAGCTCCTTTCGCTCTATTATTGCATCTACCATCCCGTTATTCAAGGCAAATTCCGCCCGTTGAAAGCCGCTGGGGAGCTTCTGGCGGATCGTCTCTTCTACCACCCTGGGGCCGGCAAACCCGATCAACGCCTGGGGCTCGGCCAAAATGATGTCAGCGAGCGAAGCAAAGCTGGCATAAATCCCACCCATGGTGGGATCGGTCAACACACAGATGTATAAGAGTCCGGCCTGACTGTGCCGTTCGACAGCTTGGCTTGTCTTGGCCATCTGCATCAAGGAGAGGATCCCCTCATGCATTCGGGCGCCGCCGCCCCCGGCGGACACCATCACAACGGGCAGTCTCTTGGTCAGGGCGTATTCAAAGGCCCTACAGACTTTTTCCCCCACCACCGTTCCCATCGTGCCTCCGATGAAGCCAAAGTCAATAGCCCCAAAAACCAACTGGTGGCCGCTGAGGCGGCCCTCCCCAGTCAAGCAGGCTTCGGTGAGGCCGGTTTTCTCCCGGGATTTGGCCAACTTTTGTTCGTAGCCGGAAAACCCCAGGGGGTTGCCTCCCTCAAGGTCTTGATCTATTTCTTGGAAACTATCGGCATCCAATAGGTGCAGCACCCGATCCCAGGCGCTCATCCGGAAATGGTGGCTGCAGCGATCACAGACGCTCAGGTTCTTAGTGAGCTCCTTGGTGTACAGGAGGCTGCTGCAAGATGGGCACCTGGTCCACAGGCCGTCAGCCACAGGTCCGGAGCTTGGCTCCCTGGGTTTGATAGTCACATACTTTTGCTTCCCCCAAAACACGCTTAGCATCCCCTCATCCCACTCGGTGAGTTCATTGACCCAACACCCGACTCAAAGCGATCTGGGCCTCATCCACTTCCGATTCCGGCACCAGTATTTCAAACTGACCTGAGTCCCCTAAATGGGGTATGCCCGCACACCGAATCATGACTAGAAGTCCGTCGTTTTCCAGCATCTCCTTAATCATCTCCGCCACAGGGCGGTTCGGTGCAACGTACACGACAGTCCACACAAAGCTTCTCTCCTTTACCGACCCCAGCGAATACCTTTGTCTTACTCTCCTGACTCAATGCGCCCGTGACGGGTCAAAATCTCCGCTCGACCTCTGATTTTTATAGCTGAAGTATGTTCGGTAAACTGAACGATCATTACTTCCCCTTGATCGAGTTTCTCACTGTGGTGGAATTTCGTGTCCTTGCCCCTAGTCAGGCCGATGACCGTAACTCCGTTTTCTAAGGCCCGGACCGCGATAAAATCACCACCGACAACGTCAAATTGCTCAAAAGCACCCGGTCCCAAGGGCACACCCCCTTGCCCGTAAAGTCCTGCTTCGAGTATACACTAACGCCCTAGGGCCTTCAACCAGAATCCACCCGCTGGGAGGCCCGCCCCAAGGCCTCAAGTTGACTCCTGGCATCTTGGGATGCCCAATACTCCGTTGAGGCCAACACCAGGACCATCCCTCCACTCGAGGGGCAGCGGAAGATCACCGGGACATCTCCGCCTTGGCCCCGAAGGCTTCGCTGCAAGGACTGCAGCTGCTCGATGTTGTGGACATCCAAAAGGATCGGCTGGGGCTCGAGGGGCACGACCTCATCGACGAGGATCTTATGCCCTTCATCCCGTATTTCCGCCCTGCCCCCGAGGAGAAGGAGGCTGTCTTCCTCCAGGACACTCTTGTGGGCGCCGTAGACCGCAGGCAAGAAGATCACTTCGGCCGCACCCGACAGATCCTCCAGCTGGGCAAACATCATTTGGGCCCCGGTCTTGGTCCTGACTCGTTTGGGACTCTTGAGCACCCCCACCACCATGACCCACTCACCGTCTTCCCGGCGGCCGAGGGTACTTAACCGGTCTGGGGCAAGGGCCTCAACTAGCCGGTCCACTTCCTGCAAGGGATGTCCACTGATATACAGACCGAGGGCCTCCTTTTCCATCGCCAGCTGCTGCCTGCGGGTTAGGGGCGGGAGCGATGCGGGCCTGACTTGTTCGGCTAAGTCGAAGGCATCCAGATCAAACAGGGTCTTTTGTCCCCGAGCTTGCTGCTGAAAACGCTGACCATCCTCTAGGGCCAAGTCGACCAGGGCCAGCAGCTCGGCTCGATTATCGTCCAGCGAGTCTAAAGCCCCCGCCTTTATTAGGCTTTCCAATAGTTTACGGTTCATGATCCGGCCTGGAACCCGCTGGCAAAGGTCGAAAATGGAAGTGAAGGGCCCCTCCCGACGAGCCTCAAGGATGCTTTCAATGGCACTGACCCCCACGTTTTTCACTGCCCCCAGGCCGAAGCGAATCTGATTGCCGACGACGCGAAAATCGGCCACACTCTCGTTGATATCAGGTGGCAGAACTCGGATCCCTCGGCGCTGGCAGGAAGTGATGTAAGCTGCCACCTTGTCCGTCGATCCCATGACGCTGCTTAGCACCGCGGCCATGAACTCCACCGGATAATGGGCTTTCAGATAGGCAGTCCGGTACGAAATCATCGCATACGCGACCGAGTGGGCCTTGTTGAATCCATAGCCGGCAAATTTCTCTATCTCCTGGAAAATCACGTCCGCCGTCTTGGCATCGATGCCGTTCTTGCTGCACCCGGCCAGGAAACGGGCTCGCTCCTCCATCATGATTTCCGGCTTCTTCTTGCCCATCGCCCGCCGCAGAAGGTCAGCCTGCGCCGCGGTATAACCGGCAAGGCGGGTGGCAATGCGCATCACTTGCTCTTGATAGATGATCACCCCGTAGGTCTCCTGCAGGATGTCCTCCAGCCAGGGATGAAGATAGGAAATCTTTTCCTCCCCATGTTTGCGACGAACGAAGTCATCGACCCGTCCCATAGGTCCTGGGCGCCCCAAGGCTAAGATAGCCACTAGATCTTCAAACCTGGTCGGCTTGATATCCCGGAGGAGACCGCGAAAGAGGCGGCTCTCCATCTGGAACACGCCCATGCTGTCTCCTTGGCTAAGCATAGTATAGACTTTCGGGTCATCCAAAGGAATGGCCTCAATGTCCAGGTCCACCCCCCGGGAATCCCGGATCAGTTCCAGTGCCCGGGCGATGACGGTCAAGTTCCGCAGGCCCAAGAAGTCCATCTTGAGTAGGCCCACTTCTTCCAGGTTCTCCATCGGATATTGGGTGATGATCTGTCCTTCAGTGCCCAGTTGCAGGGGCGTGTATTCCATCAAAGGCTTATCGGCGATGACGATCCCCGCCGCGTGGACCGACGCGTGCCTGGGCAATCCCTCCACCGCTTGGGCAAGCTCCAACAGATCGGCCACCTCTTCGTTGGAGCCGGCAAGGCTCGCGAGCTCCGGCACAGCCTCCAGCGCTTCTTGCAGAGTCACCCCAACCTCCGCCGGCACCAGCTTGGCAATAGCATCCACCTGACCATAGGGAAGCTCCAAGGCCCTGCCCACATCCCGAATAGCCCCCCTCGCAGCCATCGTACCGAAGGTGATAATCTGGCCCACCCGCTCCTGCCCATATTTGCCCACCACGTAATCGATGATCTCTCCCCGGCGGTCATCGGCAAAATCAGTGTCGATGTCGGGCAGGCTGATCCGATCGGGGTTGAGGAAGCGTTCAAAGATGAGTCCGTACTCTAACGGATTAATGTCCGTAATCCCCAGGCAGTAGGCAACAAGGCTGCTCGCCGCCGAACCCCTCCCCGGTCCCACTTGGATGCCGCGGGAGCGGGCATATTGGATGAAATCGGCTACGATCAGGAAGTAGCCCGGGTACCCCATGGAGTTGATGACTTCCAGCTCGTGGTCGAGGCGGGAGCTTATCTCCGCACTCACCTGCCCAAAACGCCTCGCTGCGCCGGCGAAAGTCTCCTGCTTTAGATAACTAGCCAGGTCCTGCCCGTCGGGAGCCACGAAGGGCGGCAGGTGCACCCGGCCGAGTTCGATATCCACCTGACAGCGATCGGCGATGATTAGGGAGTTGGCCAGGGCCTCCGGATGCCGGGGGAAGGCCTGCGCCATTTCTTCAGCGGACTTGATAAAGAACTGATTGGTCGGAAATCTCATCCGATTAGGATCGCTAATCGTCTTGCCAGTCTGAATGCAAAGGAGGACGTCGTGGGCCCGAGCATCCTCTGCCCGCAGGTAGTGGACATCATTGGTGGCCACAATTGGCACCCCGACCCTTTGCCCCAGCCGGACCAAAAGCTCATTGACTTCTTTTTGTCCTTCTACTCCATTGTCTTGCAGCTCCAGGTAGACGCAGTCCCGGCCAAAGATGGCGAGATACTCATCGAGTGCTCGCCTGGCCTCTGTGAAGCTTTGCCTTATTCTCGTCGGGATCTCCCCGCCCAAACAAGCCGTCAAGGCGATCAGGCCCTCCGCATGCTCAGCGAGCAGCTCCTTATCAACCCGCGGGCGATAGTAGAAGCCCTCTAGATGGGACTTGGTGACGAGGTTCAACAGGTTCCGATAACCTTGGTTGTTTTCCGCCAACAGGACTAGATGATAGGCCGTCTCATCGACCTTAGGCTCCCGCTGCGTGCGGGAACGGGGCGCTACATACACTTCACAGCCGATGATTGGTTTAATCTTCTCCCTCCGAGCCTTCTTGTAAAACTCGATCACACCATACATTACCCCATGGTCGGTGATGGCAATCGCCGGCATGTCCAACTGGACAGCCCTTTGAATCAAACCATCAAGCCGACAGCAGCCATCCAACAGGCTGTATTCGGTATGGGTGTGCAAGTGAACGAAGCCAGCCACTGTCTTCCCCTCCAGAGAAGGCTTTAGCTAGACATTCAAGACGACCGCCTAATTTCCTTGTTGTCATGGGGCAGGCCCGGCCCGCATAGAATTAGCCATGAAGCGATTACCGATGGAACTGGTAGAACCCTTTTTTGCCGCCCTCGGCGTCGTCTTGGGTGGAGCCCTCATCGGATCCTTAGCGACCCTATTTCGGAGGGGGTCGCCCCTGGCGACGATGCTCCTCCTGGCCAGGAATATGAAAATGTGGGGGATCTTGGTGGCCATCGGGGGCACCATGCCCACCTTGAGGATCATTGAAAGCGGCCTTTTTGACGGCCAGCTCGGTCTTCTCCTCAGGCAAATGGTAGTCATCTTGGGGAGCTTCGCCGGGGCCAATGTCGCCTATTGGCTAGTAGTGACCATCGCGGGGGTAAAATGAAGCCAATCCAATTGATCGGCATCTTCCTCTTGGGGCTCATCGCCGGGCTCATCGTGGGAATGCTGCTCATGGGCCGGAAAGTAGACGACCTGACCTTGGAGAACCAGCTCCTCCTTGGCCATGCACAGGACCTGGAAGCCCGGCTCAAGCGCCTCGAAAGCCTGGAGAAAAAAGGCCATATTATCCAATCCGTCAAAGTGGTGGCGACCTGCCCCGATGAACAAGCTCGACTCAAGGGTCAGGAGACTATCCAAGGGCTCTTGCAGGAACTAGTCGGCCGCGATGTGGACGCCATCGATCCGCCTCTCCTGGAGACGATGGTTCACCAGCGGCCAGTTGCCATCCAAGATGAGACTTACCTTGTTTATCTTACTGCCAGCCACATCAGCAAGACAGTCACCATCTACATCAACCTGGTCCCTCAAGGACAAAGATAATCGAGTTCGCGCGCAATCTCCTCCGGATCCTTTTCCTCTCCCTGTCTGGAGATGTTGGCTCCCAAGGCCCGAAGTTTCTCCTCCAGCCGCTCATAACCCCGATCGATCATTTCCACCGCGCCCACTTCCGTCGTTCCTTCGGCTGCCAAGCCGGCAAGCACCAGGGCTGCCCCCGCCCGCAGGTCCGTTGCCTCAACGGGCGCTCCTGTCAGCCCCTCGACGCCGCGGACGATAGCCGTGTCCCGTTCCACTTTCAAATCGGCGCCCATCCGCCTTAGCTCATCGACAAAACGGAACCGGTCGAAGATAGTTTCGCGAATGACGCTAGTGCCCTCGGCGAGGGTCAGCATGGCCATGAAAGGCTGCTGCAGATCGGTGGGGAATCCAGGATAGGCCGCGGTTTCCAAGTCAACGGCCTGCATTCGCTGGGGGGCGGCGATTTCTAGTTCATTCGGTCCTTCACTGATGATGGCCCCCGCTTCCTCTAGCTTGAGCAAAGGGGCCCGCAGGTGGTCGGTGACCACATTGCGCAGGAGGATGCGGCCTTGGGTGATGGCCGCCGCCAAAGCATAGGTGCCGGCCTCAATCCTGTCGGGGATGATTGAGTGCTCGGCCCCCCGGAGCCGTTTGACGCCGTCGATGCGGATGACATCAGTCCCGGCCCCCCGGATGCGGGCTCCCATGCTGTTGAGGCAAATAGCTAGATCGACCACTTCCGGCTCCTTGGCGGGATTTTCCAAAATGGTGGTCCCCTGCGCGGTGGAGGCCGCCAACATCAAGTTTACCGTTGTGCCCACGCTCGATCGATTGATGTAGACCTTAGTTCCCCGCAAGCTTTCGGCCTGGGCTTTCATGTATCCGTGTTCAATGGTGATCTTTGCTCCTAGGCTCTGAAAGCCCTTGATGTGATAGTCAACAGGCCTCGAGCCCAGCGCGCAGCCTCCGGGCAATGGGACTTCGGCAACCCCAAGGCGAGCCAAGAGCAGTCCGGCCACATAAAAAGAAGCCCTCATTCGCCGTGCTAGGTTATATGGGACTTGATGGGAGCTAAGGGTCGAACCGTCAACGTGAAGGCCATCGGCATCGAACCAGACCTTTACACCTAGCTCCTCTAATATTTTCGTCATGAAAAAAACGTCCAAGTTCCGGGGAACGTTGATCAGCAAAGATTCTTCAGGGGCCATCGCAGCCGCCACAATGATGGCCAGGGCGCTGTTCTTGGCGCCGCTGATCAGGACTTCCCCCTCCAACTTGTTAGGACCATTAATTATCAGTTTGGCCACCGCTGCCTCTCACCACCTCTTGTCCCAAATAGTAGCGAACCATATCTTCGAGCAGCTCATCTCTCTCGAGACTCTTGATCAGGTTGCGTGCTTGATTATGCCCTGTTATGTAGGATGGGTCTCCTGACACCAGGTAGCCGACAATTTGGTCAATAGGCCGATATCCCTTCTCCTGAAGGGCCTCGAACACAATGGTCATTACTTTCCGGGGACTAATGCCTTCCCGGCCCACACGACCAAACAATCTCGTCACTTCTTCTCGATCCACTCCATCACCTCCTGTTCATCCCTATTTTGCCGTTTCTTTCTAGGCCTTATTCCATTAAAAAAGGACCCCGCCAAAGAGGGTCCTCCCCTGGGCCGCCGTCCCCTAAGTGGGGTTATGGGTTGGCTCGGGCGTAACAGTATAACTCCAGTTGCGACCGCTATTGTTGTCCCAGTTGTCCGCGTTGTCGCGAAAGCAAAACTCTAGCGTTCCGCCCTGCTCCACAGTCAAACTCGTCTCCCACGATTCGTCGTAGTTCTTGAACATCGGCAGATCCGTTATCCTTTGCCAAGGGCCGGGTCCATAGCCACAGTGGAGGAATACCTGTTCCGCCCCTGACTGGGCCAGCAGCCCGTTATACCTGATGAACAGGGTATCCCCCTCGACAATCCGTGTTGGACTAAGATAAATGCCGCCCTCCATGGCCAGTTCCATATCAACAGATTTTCCCGGGGTCAGCTCTTCCCCAATCTCTATATCCTCTCTGCGGCTCCCTACAAACGCCTCCCTTAAGGCATCAAGAAAAGACTTGGCCATAACCGCCCTCCTTTCCCAGTACGTCAAAGCTAGTTTGACCCTCACACTAGCGTTTTATTTGCCCCAAATTCGGGCTTTCCGGCAAGTTGACTGCCAGGTGAGCCTTCGATGCCGCACAGAGGAGGAATTTCCCTGATCGGTGGCGAACGGATGAGCACCAAAGGAAGGGAGGATGACTCTTGTATTCGCAGGGTGAGCTGCAAACGAAATTCCAAAGGTATCAGCAGTTTTTGGAGCAAGCACAGGTCAATCGTCCTCTAGTCGGTTTTTCCGCCGGCGGGTATTTCCCTTTCACCAGCTATCGAGCCATCGCGGCGCTAGCCAATGAGGATGTCCTCGAGGCTGACATGCTCGATCCAGAGGCTTTTTGGCCGGACTATGAACGAATCCTGAAAGCGACCACACCGATCCAAGATGATGTGGTCCGAGGAGCCGCACCATTCCCGGCCATTCCTTGGATGGAGGCTATGCTGGGATGCACGGTGCGGATCGCCCCGGGGAGCATTTGGGCTGAAGAAAAGTGTCTTTCCTGGGATGAGCTGGAAACCATCCAGGTCGATGAAGACAACCCGTGGCTGCAAAAATACCTGGCCTTTACGACAATGCTCGTGGACAGGTCCGAGGGCAGGTTCCCGGTGGGGCTGCCTATCTTGCGGGGGATAAGCGACATGCTGGCTGCCCTGCGCGGATCGTCCAAGGTGATTTATGATTTGTACGATCACCCGGATGAACTTAAGCGACTCATCGACAAGTTGGTCAACATTTTCCTGATGGTGATCAACAAGATGGCGGAACTGACCGGTCCCTTCCACGGGGGCTACTTCATCGAGCAGTTCGCCCTTTGGGCGCCCGGGCGGCTCATTCGGCTCCAAGAAGATGCTTCCGCCCTCTATTCTCCTCCGCTCTTCAGAGAGTTCCTCCAAGGGCCCGATCGAATCCTGGCCGGTTCCACGCCCTTTAGCTTAATCCATCTCCATTCCTCGTCGTTGTTCCTCCTGGAAGACATCCTGGCCATCGACGAGCTTACAGTCATCCAGATCAACAAGGATGTGGGCGGGATGCCCGTGCCCCAAATGATGCCTTACCTCAAGATGGTGCAAGATGCAGGCAAGTGCCTCATCATCCGCGGAAGCCTCGACCATGAGGATCTTGCCCTTTTCCGCAAACACCTAGCCCCAACAGGCTTGTATCTGCAGACGGTCATCGACGGACCCGAAGATGCAAAGCGCTACAGCGAGTTCTTACAAGACTGGTAGAGCCTTGGTTCCGGAAGGGATCTTCCGGAACCTCAATTTTCTTCGGCAATCAGCCGCTCAATTTCCGCCGGACTGGGCACCCGCCCCGATGCTTTGACCCTTTCGTTGATGACTAACGCGGGGGTCAACAGCACATAGGCCAAAATCTCGTCAAGATTACTTACCTTGCTGATCTGGGCTTCGATGCCAAGCCGATCGACCACTTGCCGCACGTTTTTTTCCAAAGCTCGGCATTTAGCACAACCAGTGCCCAACACTTTAATGTTCAACATAGGTCATCCCGCCTTTCTGCTTAAGCCCCAAAAACCATACCCGCGACTGTGGCCATCAAAATCACCAACAACACGAAAGTCAACGTTTTCTTGGTCCCCAGCACGCTGCGAATGACCAACATGCTAGGCAGACTCAGAGCCGGACCAGCCAGCAGCAAAGCGAGGGCCGGACCTTTGCCCATCCCCAAACCAACCAGACCTTGGATGATCGGCACCTCTGTTAGGGTAGCAAAGTACATCAAGGCGCCCAAAACAGACGCGGTGATGTTGGCCAATAAGGAATTCCCTCCCAAAAGCGGTGCAATCAAGCGAGCAGGGATCAATCCGGCGTCCGCACCAGGCCTTCCCATTAGGGCCCCGGCGATCAATACCCCGGTAAACAACATGGGCAAGATCTGCTGAGCGAACTCCCAGGTGGCCTGAAACCAGTTCATCCGTTCATCCCAACTAAACCAAGTCTTGAGCATGTAACCCAAGACGAACAACAAGACAATGGTCAGATGCCATTTTACCGCGTAGACTCGAAGCCAAAACCCTTGCTCGGCCGGCTCTCCCCAGGCGGCAAAAACTAAGATGAGGACCAATACACTGAGGAGCCCCGCGTTTCGCAGCAGATGCAATTCTTCCCGGCCACCGTCTTGCAGCCGCCGCTTTTCTTCATCCCGATACAAGAAAGCCATGACGAGGCCGATGACAATCGCAGACAAAACAGCCCCAATAGTCCTAGCCAGTCCCATCTGCCAACCCAGAACCCGTGCCGTGAGGATGATGGCCAAAACGTTAATCGCCGGGCCGGAATACAAGAAGGCCACCGCCGGCCCCAACCCCGCCCCCCGTTTGTAAATACCGGCAAATAAGGGTAAGACAGTGCACGAGCATACCGCGAGGACGGTACCAGAAACAGCTGCCACAACGTAAGCTGTCAGCTTTCTAGCACCCGGGCCGAAATACCTAATTACCGCCTCCTTCGACACAAAGCTGCCGATGGCGCCCGCAATGAAGAAGGCGGGTACCAAACAAAACAAGACGTGCTCCCGTACATATTCCTGCAACATCAAAAGAGCTTCAATGAGGGCGCCACTAATACGCGGGCTTTGGAAGGGAATGGAGTAGACAGCAACAAAGAGTCCGATCATCAACAGGAATTTCAAGGAGTCCTCCCAAGCCAAGAACTTCTCCACCCAGTTCTTGCCCCTCATCGGTTGCATCTTCCGCATTCACCTCCATCACAAGCCATCTGTCTCATCTTCAAGTCAGTTGCGAGCACTTTGTCAATACAGTGAAAGAACTGTTCCACACACGGCGTACAAAGCTCATAATAAACCATCAACGCCTCTTTTCGACCTCTGATGATCCCCGCTTTCCGCAAGACGGCCAAGTGCTTCGACACCGTCGATTGGCTGCCGCCCACCTCATCGACAATCTCCGCCACACACCTCGGCCCTTCCCTCGCCAGATAATCGATGATTCTTAGACGCAAAGGATGGGCTAGGGCTTTCACCACTGCCACCCGCAAGGCATAGATGTCACTCATTACCCTCACCTCATGCTTATATTACCATATAGGAATATATGCAGCCACTCGGCCGGCGTCAATAAGATAAGAGTCCACCGGTGAAAGCATTCGCCAACGGCCCTTATTGATGGCCAGAGGAAGGTGTTTGGGAATGGGGATTCCACTTATTGCGGTGAGACAAGTAACCCGTTGCCATCGTAGAACACGTGTCCGAGATGCAACCGTCTACTTACCACTTTTCTGCTCGGCCGGCTCGATATGGACCGTGGCGTCCGCTTCTAGATTCTCAGCCACGACCTGCTCAACTTCGGTGGCGATGCCATGGGCGACTTCCACGTTCAAGTGGGGTTCAACGGTTACATGCAAGGAAACCAGGCGGCGGTCGCCATAATCATGAACCTGAATGCCATGGACCCCAGTTACCCCTTCAACGGAGCTGGCATGCTGCCGTATCCTGGAAATGACGTCTTCGTCAGGACCTTCCCCGATCAGTTGGCTGACGGAATCGCGGCCAAGGCTGAAGCCCGTATGTAGGATAAGACCAGATACCACCAGGCCAAAGATGGCATCGACCCGATTGTAGCCGAACATGGCCGCGATGACTGAGATGGCAACCAACCCCGATGCAATGGCATCACTGCGATGATGCCAGGCATCGGCCATTAGAGCCGACGAGTCAATCCGCCGGCCTAAAGAGGCGGAGAAAAAGAAGAGACCCTCTTTGATCAAGCCGGACAGGAGCATGACGCCCACTATGATCAGGTCCCCGCCGACAGGTTCTGGTTGGAGCAACCGTAGGGCCGAGGACTTAAGGAAATCAAAGCCGACGATGACCAACAGCACAGCAATAATCAAGGTGGCAATGGTCTCCACCCGTCCGTGGCCATAGGGATGCTCTTCATCGGGCGCCTGAGCCGCGGCTCGAAACCCCAAGAGAACAACAAAGGATGTGGCCATATCCGATAAAGTATGGAAAGCATCGGCAATGAGGGAGACGCTGTTGATGGCTGTGCCCAGGATGTACTTGAGGACAAAGAGAAGAAGGTTGACGATGATGCTAACCCAGCTTTCCAGGTATCCACAGATTTTGCGGACCTCGCGATGCGATGTCTCACCGGGATGGACAAACCTCGCCAGCAGACGATCGATCTGGCCTTCTGCCCATTCATCTAGACGTCCCATACCCTATCCTCCGTTAGCCATGGATACCTATGGTCCTCACCGATAGGTGCCCACAAGCCTTTACCTGACCATTAGTACTTTGTGATAATAACACGCCTTATTACCAAGGTCAACTAAGGGAGCCTGCCGGCTAGCCGGCTGGCGATATTCACCTGCTCCTACCTTATCGCCCTCACCGCCGGGTGGAACAAAAAACATCCCCCGCCACATCCTGGAGAAACACCTGCTGACAGCGGCCCTCTTTGGCGATGAGTTGATACTTGTCCTCAGCCTCTTCCCGGCACTTTGGACAAGCGAGCCAGGGGATCACCACGGCGGCAATCTGCCCTCTAGATGTCAAGGATGAGTAGTAGCCGCTGGCTTTGGAGTAGATTAAACGCCACCCCGGACAATCTGGGCAAAGACGGATGAGTTCTAGCTGTTCTTCCAATAAGTTATCGGTATCATAATAAATAGCCCTTTGCCGGCGGAAGTATTCCCCCTTGCCAAACAGCCGGCTCCTGTCGACTTGGTCTCGCAGGGCCCACAATCGATTGACCGTCTCTGTAATCTTCTTGATCTGGCCCATTACTTGGGGGGGCTGGGTCGGATAACGAACCGGCTCCCTGACATGACTGTAATCAAGGCCGGCCAAAGCCAAAAGGATCCCCACGTTCACATAGGGCAGACCACCTTCGATGGAGTATCCGCCTTCCAGGACGACGATGTCCGGCTCTAGCATATCGGTTAAGCGCGCGTAGCCACCTGCGCTGACGTTCATGTTTGTCAGCGGGTCGGTGAAGTGGTTGTCTTGCCCGGCGGCATTAATGATGATGTCTGGCCCCCAATCCTGGAGGATGGGCATGACCGCCTTTTCCATTACATAAAGCAGACCCTCATCGCCCGTGCCCGGCGGCAGGGGAATGTTCACCGTTTGTCCATAGGCGGCAGGTCCTCCCCGCTCCTGGATGTCCCCCGTACCAGGATAGAGGGTCCGACCATCTTGATGGATGGAAATATGCAGCACACCTGGGTCGTTGTAGAAAATATCTTGGGTGCCATCGGCATGGTGGGCATCTGTATCGACGATGGCAACCCTTGTTTGGGGGCCCAGCCGGTGACGGATGTGCTCGACCATGATTGCCTCATTGTTGACAGTACAAAACCCCCTCGAGCCGTGGACGATCCGCATGGCATGGTGGCCCGGGGGGCGCAGCAGCGCAAAAGCCCGGTCGACCTTCTTGTCCAGGACCAAATCGGCGGCCAGCATCGTTCCTCCGACGGCGATGCGATGGGATTCGGTCACCCTCGCGGCAACACTTGGAACGCAAACATGGGCCCGGAGAATATGTTTGTCTTTCGCCACGAAAGGTCGGTACTCTTCGATTCCGTCCACATCCAGTAGGCCCTCTTCGAGAATCTGATCCCGGGTATAAAGCAGCCGCTCTTCACGTTCGGGATGATCGGGAGTGATGCACCAATCAAAGGCAGGGAAAAAGACCAATCCTACTTTATGCTTTGCGGTCAGCAATGTCCTTAGTCACCTCTATCCGCCGGACTCGCGGCCGCAATTGGGCCCGTATGTTGTAAATGCGGCCCACTGTATGAAAGCCGCGCACCACGTTGAAACTCTCCTCTTCCACGATATAAACATCCTCATGATCCGGCAGGCCAAGTTTTTTGGCGTGCCCGGCCGCTTGCCTTAAAGCTTCCCTTCGCGCCCTGGCCTGGTCAAAAAGCAAAGCCCCATCGATCCTCCCCAGGCAACCTATTTCCGGAATAGTGAGCACCTCCAGCTCCGTATCCGCGTGGAAGGTGATGGCCGCGGTGGGCCTTGCCGCTGCAGCCCCGATGGCATTAGCCCCCTCGCTGAAGGGCAGAATCTCCCAAGGAAGACCCATGGACTCGGCTGCCAGAGGAATGAATACCTGGGCCGGTCCACCGAGCCCGATCATCACCCGCGGGTAAAAATCAGGGGGAGCCAGGATCTCCGATACTGTATAGAGGGGGATGCCCGCCAGCCTTTGATAAATCGCCTCAACTGCCTCCACCAATTGATGGGTGAAGGCATCGATGATGCCTTGGGCGGCCCTTTGCCACGATAGTCCCAATGGCTCAGCCATCTTCTTTAAGGATTCTGTCGCTCGCCCCCTAACCCCGACGTTGGCCATCCCCAGAGCCACCGCGGCGTCAGTTGGGGTTGGTCGGCCGCCTCCCATTGCCGCCGGGGGACCCGCCCGCTTGGGGCCGAGGCGGAAATGAACGTCCCCTTCCCTGACTTCCACATGGATCTCACTGTCGCCCCCAAGGCCGATCGAGCGAGTAAGAAGGGCCGGAACCAGGGTCCGATAGCCGGCTATGTCGGCGCCCCGGCGTTGATATAACGGTTCACCGGCGACAATGACGGCAATATCGGTGGTCGTACCGCCAATGTCAATGATCACCGCGTTCTTCTTGGTATGCTTGGATAAGGCCTGGGCGCCCATGATGCTGGCCGCCGGCCCCGAAAGAATGGTCTCCACCGGGCGTAAGCAGGACTCGGAGAGGAACATCGTGCCCCCATCAGCTTTGAGGATTAAAACCTCTTGGAGCGCCCGGTACCTGCCCGTCCCCAGCAGATTCTCGATCATATGGCAAAAATGGGTTTGGAGACCCGCGACCCGGGAGTTGAGATAGGCGGTCACCATGCGCCGGGGAAAATTGGCCCTGCCCGAAAGGCGATGACCTAAGGTCAAGTTGCTGAAGCCAAGACCGCTGGCATCGACGATTGCCCACGCCTGCTGTTCATGAACCGGGTTGCGATGGGAAAACTTGCCCGCGATGGCCAATGCCTCAGCCCCAGCGCTCCTTGCCCATCTCGCCGCCGCAAGCACTTCATCTTCATTTAGCGCCGCCACTTCCCGCCCCCGGTGGTCGATGTAACCTCCCACGGGGAAAAAGGGAAAGCCAAGGTCGAGGCCGGTCAAATTAACACCCGGCCCAGGCATTGCCAAAACAGCCGCGGGCGCTCCATTTCCTTCAATGATCGCATTTGTAGACAGGGTGGTTGACAGATGGAGCTGGGCTGGTTGGGAGTCCGGACAGTAGGCCATGATTTCATTGAGGGCCTGCTCCGTGCTTTCGATTAGCTCCTCGTGGTTAGTGGGAACCTTGGCCATGCCCACCACGCGACCGTGCTGGATGAACGCGGCATCGGTGTTCGTTCCGCCAACATCGATCCCGATGATATTCACGAGCCGCACTCCTTCCTGGAATTGCCGCTCATGTCTTCTGGATGATCATGCCAAAATCCTGTCACCACCTAGCCAATAGGAAAAACCCCTTCCTTGTTCCAAGGAAGGGGTTACATTTGCGGTTGGTACCCCCAAGGGGATTTGA
>LSQX01362196.1_pt1 | contig 35050 bp, 26 predicted proteins | sample 654561 | NCBI WGS metagenome assembly LSQX01 (sample SAMN04489861, study PRJNA283612) | anaerobic digester metagenome | isolation source: 4 biogas reactors fed with cattle manure at either 37C or 55C with and... | place: Denmark: Kongens Lyngby | collected 2014 | reverse complement strand
GCACTGCTCCTCACTTCGGGGAACGACCTTGTAAGGACCGAATCGGAAAAACCGCTGGTGCTCTCCATGACCGCATCGGTGGATATCCCGGAGAGCATGACCTTTGCCGGTGAAAAGATCACGTTCGACCGATACGACAAAAGGGAACGGATGGACAGGGAGCTGAACAGCTTCACCTACTTCCATTCCACCACCATGCTGCTTTTCAAACGTGCCAACCGCATCTTCCCTCTCATTGAACCGATACTGAAAAAAGAGGGTCTTCCCGATGACCTGAAATATCTGGCAGTGATTGAGAGCAGTCTCGACTATCGTGCTGTCTCACCCGCGAGGGCTGCAGGGCTGTGGCAGTTCATGGAAAGTACGGGCAAGCAATATGGACTGGAGGTCACCGCCGAGGTGGATGAGCGCTATCATATTGAGAAATCCACCGCAGCAGCCAGCCGCTATCTCAGGGATGCCTACAGGAAGTATGGGTCGTGGAGCGGTGCAGCACTCTCCTACAATGGAGGGCAAGGTCGTATCACCACTGAACTGAGCAAGCAGCAGGCAGCGGATGCACTCGACCTGTGGCTCGTGGAGGAGACCACCCGTTATTACTACCGTATGCTTGCCATCAAGATGATCTTTGAGAACCCGCAACAATACGGGTTCGTCATCAAACCCGGGCACCTATACAAACCGATGGAGTTCAGGGAGGTGCATCTGACCTCCTCCATTCCTGACCTGGTGGTGTTCGCAAAGAACAACAATGTGACCTACGCACAGTTAAAAGATTTCAACTCATGGTTGCGCAGCACAAAACTGAGTAATGCTTCCGGGAAGAGCTACACCATCCTCATCCCCACGGCAGAGAGTCTCTATTACCGTAAAGGGGAGCAACCAAAGGTACACGATTCGGCGTGGACCGTGAATTAAACAATTTAGGTTATCATTCGTTTATACAATCTATGGCTTCTGAAACAGAACTGATTCAAGTGTACGGCGCACGCGTACACAATTTAAAGAATATTGATGTAACCATACCGCGCAATTCGCTCACAGTGGTTACAGGACTGAGCGGAAGCGGGAAATCATCGCTTGCTTTCGACACCATCTTTGCGGAAGGACAAAGGCGCTATATCGAAACCTTCTCTGCTTACGCCCGCGGATTCCTCGGTAAGATGGAACGTCCCGATGTGGATAAGATCACCGGATTAAGTCCTGTCATCTCTATCGAACAGAAAACCACCAACAAGAATCCACGCTCAACCGTCGGCACCACCACAGAGGTGTATGACTTTCTGCGTCTGCTCTATGCACGTGCAGGGGAGGCCTACTCCTACATCACCGGCGAGAAAATGGTGAAATATACAGATGAGCAGATCCTGGAACTAATACTGGAGAAATATATCGGGAAGAAAATTTATATTCTCGCACCAGCAGTAAGGAATAGGAAAGGACACTACAAAGAGCTTTTCGAACAGATCCGCAAGAAGGGATACCTCAATGTGAGGGTCGATGGTGAGATCAGAGAGATCATCCCCGGTATGCGGGTAGACAGGTATCAGAACCACAGCATCGAGATACTGATAGACAAGCTGGTGGTATACAACAAGTTTGCCGACCAGCTGAAAGCAAGCGTACGCACCGCCATGAAGCAGGGTTCAGGATTGATACTCATTCAGGATGTGGAAGCAGATGAAGTACGCCATTACAGCCGCAGCCTGATGTNNGCCGGGGGAGGCATCCTCCCGCTCGGAAAAGAGAAGAGCAACCTTCTTTTCTGGCAGATAGCCGCTATCTGTGAGAAATATGGCGTAACAACAAAAACACCCATTAAAGAGATCCCGAAAGAGGCGGTCGATGAGATCATGTATGGCACCAATGAGCGGCTGAAGATCAAAAATGAGTCGCTGGGCAACTCCAACTACATGGTCTCTTACGAGGGTGTGGCCAAATATATTGAGATGCAGCAAGAGGAGGATGCATCGGCAACAGCACAGAAATGGGCGGGACAGTTCATCACCACCTCTCTCTGTCCCGATTGTAACGGTCAGCGCCTGAACAGGGAAGCACTCCATTTCAGGATCAACGGTAAAAACATCGCAGAGCTGTCACAGATGGACATCCGCGAGCTATATGACTGGTTCCTCTATTCAGAAACGGAAGTAACAGAAAAACAGCGTCTCATTGCAGAAGAGATCAGGAAAGAGATCCTTTCACGTCTGCAGTTCCTGCTGGATGTGGGGTTGGGATACCTCTCCATCTCACGTGCCTCAGCCTCGCTATCGGGAGGTGAGAGCCAGCGTATACGACTGGCCACACAGATAGGGTCACAGCTGGTGAACGTACTCTATATCCTCGATGAGCCCAGCATAGGGTTGCACCAGCGTGACAACCACCGGCTGATCGATTCGCTCAAGAAACTGCGCGACTCGGGCAACTCGGTGGTAGTGGTGGAACATGACAAGGATATGATGCTGGCATCGGATTATATTGTGGACATGGGTCCCTTTGCCGGACAAAAAGGTGGTGAAGTGGTGTTTGAAGGACTCCCCGGGGATATGCTGAAAAAAAACACACTCACCTCCAATTACCTCAACGGGAAGCTGGAGATCGCACTGCCAGACAAAAGACGTAAGGGGAACGGAAAGAGATTCATTATTGAGGGAGCCTCAGGCAACAACCTGAAAAACGTAACAGCAGCATTCCCCCTGGGCAGCCTTATCTGCATCACGGGGGTCTCCGGCAGCGGTAAATCGACATTGATCAACGAGACACTGCAACCCATCCTCAGTCAGAAGTTTTACCGTTCACTCAAAGATCCCCTTCCCTATCAATCCGTCAAGGGAATGGAGCATCTCGACAAGGTCGTCAGCGTGGATCAGTCTCCCATAGGACGCACACCCCGCTCCAACCCTGCAACATACACAGGTGTCTTTTCCGATATCCGCACACTCTTTGCCGGCATGCCGGAAGCAAAGATAAGAGCGTACAAGCCGGGGCGTTTCTCATTCAACGTGAAAGGAGGCAGGTGTGAGAAATGCAGCGGCAACGGTTACAAAACCATTGAGATGAACTTCCTTCCCGATGTGATGGTCCCCTGCGAGGTATGTCACGGGAAAAGATACAATCGAGAGACACTGGAGGTGCGGTTCAAGGGTAAATCGATTGCAGATGTGTTAGCTATGTCCATCAATGAGGCTGTTGATTTCTTTGAAAATATACACACCATCCTGCACAAGATAAAGGTGTTACAGGAGGTGGGACTGGGATACATCAAACTGGGGCAATCATCCACTACTCTTTCCGGTGGTGAGAGCCAGCGTGTGAAGCTGGCCACTGAGCTGGCACGTGTTGATACCGGGAACACGCTCTATGTGCTGGATGAGCCCACCACAGGATTGCACTTTGAGGATATCCGCGTTTTGCTGGGCGTGTTGAATAAGCTGGTGGATAAAGGCAATACGGTGATCGTGATTGAGCATAACCTCGATATCATCAAGTGTGCCGATTACATCATCGATTTGGGCCCTGAGGGTGGAGAAAAGGGAGGGAGTATCCTCACTACAGGTACACCGGAAGAGATCGCACGAAGCAACGAGAGTTACACGGCTCAGTACCTTCGCGAAGAGCTCCTGTAACAACCATCGAAAGTTAAAAATCCATTTGTTCTGAACATTTAATGAGACTCATTGTTTTAAGTTTGTGACATGTTTATTATCAAGAATAATTATAAATTAACAATAATATATGGCAAATATCACATTTAAAGGCAACCCCGTGCAGACAACAGGCGAACTGCCAGGTAAAGGCGCAACAGCTCCCGATTTCACGCTTGTGAAAGGCGACCTGACGGAGGTGAAGCTATCAGATTACAAGGGTAAGTATGTTGTACTGAATATTTTTCCGAGTCTCGACACAGGCACGTGTGCTGCGTCGGTACGTCGGTTCAATAAGGAAGCGGCTTCGCTCAGTAACACGGTTGTGCTTGGGATATCTGCCGACCTGCCTTTTGCAGCCGGACGATTCTGTAGTGCTGAAGGCATTGAAAATGTAGTTACTCTTTCCACCTTTCGTGATAACACGTTTGGAAAGGATTACGGACTGCTGATGAGCGACGGACCTCTGGAAGGGCTGTTGGCACGTGCAGTGGTCATTGTTGATCCCGCCGGCAAAGTAGTATATACGGAACTGGTTCCTGAGATTGCACAGGAGCCGGATTATCATTCTGCAATCAACTCGATAGTGTAGTTTGTTTCATGAAGATTGTGTTAACAAGAGAAGTCTGCGAAGTGATTCGCGGACTTTTCGCTTTTATACCATGATTGAAGAACAATCCTGCTGTTGAGTACGTTCAATGAGAAACATATAAGATTTAACAGATATGAAAAAAATTATTGGCATCATTCTGATCGTGGCTGCACTTGTGTTGGGTTACATAGGTATCAACGGACTGAGTCAAAGCTCTAAATCCGTAGAGTTGCTGGGTATGGAGATCACAGCTGAAGACGGATCGGCGAAACAGAATGCTTACATTGAGCTCGGACTCGGAGTGGTCGCGCTTGTGGGCGGTCTGTTCCTGCTGGGGCAGAAAAAGAACTAGCTTTTCTCCCCGGGGAGAGACTGCAGGAGAGAGAGATACACCGGATGGAATGTCTCTTTTTCTTTAAATTGATTTCTCAACCCTTTCAATCTAACTTTCTTTTTCTTAAATTTGTAGATTAATTAATTGATAACACTTTTCACCTTTTCCTCCGGCTGTTATACAGGTTAACAGGCCACCGGTGAATAGGAAGAAAAGAGAAAACTATGGCAAAAAGAAAAAGGAAGAGTTCTTCCGTATCCAAAAAAAAACGCATCGCATGGGTTGAATTTCTCAAAAACGAGCGCTTTCATTTTATCATTGGGGTGATCATCGCTTTCGCCGGCATCTTCATGCTGCTGGCAATTATCTCTTTCTTCTTTACCGGTGCTGCCGATCAAAGCAAAGTCCTGAACAAATCATTCTTTGAGCTGATAGGCTCCGGTGCTCCGGAGGTCGATAACTGGACCGGTGCAGGTGGTGCATACATTGCAGAAATGCTTGTGAACGACTGGTTTGGAGTATTCTCAGCATTGATCCCCCTGTTTCTGATATATATAGGTTTGCTGGTCATGAGAGTCTCGGACTTCTCTTTTCTGAAAGCTCTTTTCATCACCGCCTTCGGACTTATCGGCGGATCGATCACCAGCGCTTTCGTTATGGACAGGATCAACCGCCACAGTCATGTGAAATGGGGCGGTGCACACGGAACAGAGATTGAAAGGATTCTTGAGAGCAGCGTGGGCTGGCCTGGTGTGGTGTTGCTTATCCTGCTGTTTATCCTGATTGTTGCGGTCATCTTCCGGAAAAGTTCCATGTACAGGATCCAGGAAACATTGGTGAACAGTAAGCCCTCCTTCAGCAAACAGGAGGAACGCATTGAGATACCGGAGGAACAGGGTGTTGCCGGAACAGAGAGAACGCCGGGATTGTTGCAACGCTTCTTTGCCTGGCTGAAAAAGAAGAGGGATACAATCGTTGAACCGGATGAGGTCAATCAACCGGAAGAAGAGATTGCGGGATCAGAGCTCCCTCTAACCACGCCGGAGAGAAGCACCACTTCGTTAAAGACACCAAAGCCGAAAAATGAAACGCTCCCTGATGATGGCTTTGAGGTGATTATCCCGAAAGATGATGAGGTAGCGCAGACACAGCATCTTCCGGAAAATAAAACAGGTGAGGAAGAGACTACTCCGCTACAAACAGATCAGCAGGAAGATTACGACCCGAGAAAAGACCTCTCCTCGTTCAGATTCCCTACATTGAACCTGCTGAAGGTCTATAACACCGGTGACAGAGCGGTGAACATGTCTGAACAGAATGAGAATAAGGAGAAGATCATTCACACACTGCGCAACTATGGTATTGAAATAACCTCCATCAAAGCCACCGTAGGACCGACCATCACACTCTATGAAATTGTCCCCCAGGCTGGTGTCCGCATATCCAAAATCAGGAACCTGGAAGATGATATTGCCCTCAGTCTTTCGGCTTTGGGTATACGTATCATCGCGCCGATGCCGGGCAAAGGCACAATCGGGATTGAGGTACCCAACAAAGATCCGCAGATTGTATCAATGCAGTCGGTCATCACCTCCAAAAGATTCCAGGAATGTGATTACGACCTGCCGGTTGCGCTGGGTAAAACCATCACCAACGAAGTGTTTATCTTCGATCTCACGAAGATGCCCCACCTTCTGGTAGCAGGTGCTACGGGACAAGGTAAGTCGGTTGGACTGAACGCCATCATCACCTCACTCCTTTATAAAAAGCATCCATCGGAGATGAAGATGGTGCTGATCGATCCCAAGATGGTGGAATTTAACATCTATTCCACCATCGAGAAGCACTATCTCGCGAAGCTGCCGGATGAACAGAAAGCGATCATCACCGACGTGACCAAAGTGACACAGACACTGAACTCGCTTACCAGGGAGATGGACGATCGTTACGAGTTGCTGATGAAAGCACACGTACGCACCATTAAAGAGTATAATGAGAAGTTCGTCAAACGACGACTTAATCCTGAAAAAGGACATAAGTACATGCCCTATATCGTGGTGGTGATCGACGAGTTTGGTGACCTGATCATGACCGCCGGTAAAGAGATTGAGATGCCCATTGCCCGCATCGCACAAAAAGCACGTGCCGTGGGAATGCATATGGTGATAGCCACCCAGCGTCCCACCACCAATATCATTACCGGAACCATCAAAGCCAACTTCCCTGCCCGAATGGCCTTCCGCGTAACCTCCCAGATCGACTCACGCACCATCCTCGATATGAGCGGTGCCAACCAGCTTATTGGTCGTGGCGATATGCTCTTCTCTCAGGGTAGCAACCTCATCCGTATCCAGTGTGCTTTTGTGGATACTCCTGAGGTGGAGGAGATTACCCAGTATATCGGAAAACAGCATGGATACGACAATGCCTTCGCTCTTCCCGAGGTGACCGGAGAGGCCGAAGCAGTTCCGGGTGCAGTGGATCTGAACGACAGGGATCCGCTTTTCGAGGAGGCTGCAAGGCTCATCGTGGTACATCAGCAGGGCTCCACCTCTCTCATCCAGCGCAAGTTCTCCATCGGATATAATCGCGCTGGAAGACTGATGGACCAGCTGGAAGCGTCGGGTATCGTAGGTGCGGCACAGGGAAGTAAACCACGCGATGTGTTTATCCAGGATGAGTACTCACTGGAGAAGCTGCTTAATTCGTTACGATAAACTGATCGTTCTTTAGCTGTCCCCCGTGGTTGAACCATTCCAGGGCACAACAACAGGGAACTGAAAACGAGCATCCGATACAGGACGTTAAACCTGCTGCTCTCTTTTCTGTCTATCTAACAACGACAACCAATGAAAGAGAAAATGATGAAAAGAAACATACTTACCATAGCTGCTCTCCTTTTTGCTTTCGCAACAATGGCGCAAAGCCCGGGTGAAGCCAAAGCCATTTTAGACAAGACCTACACTGCCTACGAGGCATCACAGGGTATTATCCTCTCCTTCACATCCACTACAATGGAAGCGGACGGAACAATCTTTATGACACAATCGGGGAAAGCGTTCATTAAGGGTGACCGGTTTAAACTTGAAATGGAAGCGATGGACATCTGGTTCGATGGTGAAACACAATGGGTCTGGCTGAAGGATGTGGATGAAGTGAATATTAGCAACCCCGCAGGACAGGAGATAGCAGCCATCAGCCCGCTGGCGCTCCTGGGAATGTACAAAAACGGATACACGCTGAAAGCACCCCGCTCACAGACGGTGAACGGCAGGAACGTGCATCTTGTGGAGATGGTACCTGCAGTTACCAACAGGGATTTCAAAGCTGTCTCGGTAGCGATAGATAAAGAGAGTCACACGCTGGTGCAGGTCATCCTCACGATGAGCAACGGAATGAAAAACAAAATTGATATTACAAACTATAACGCCAATCACAAGTTCAGTGATACTGAATTCAAGTTCGACAAGTCCGCACACCCGGAGCTGGAGATTGTGGATCTCAGGTAGGCGATACACCTGAAATGAGCGTTTCCATCGGATTATTCTTTTCATTTACCACGAATAGATTATGGCAATATCCGTTTCACCAGTAAAAGATTAGTTGTATCTTTGAGGCAATTATAAACCAAGAACACCTTCTTCCATATGAACTATCGGAGAAGGTTTTTTAAACATATAAATAACATATGAATGATAAAGTGAGATGTCTGATCATTGGATCAGGACCTGCCGGTTATACGGCCGCTATTTATGCATCACGTGCCAATCTGGAACCGCTTCTGTATGAAGGAATGGAACCGGGAGGACAGCTGACCACCACCACAGAGGTAGAGAATTTCCCCGGATACCCCGACGGCATCACTGGCCCGGAGATGATGGAAGATCTGAAAAAACAGGCAATGAGATTCGGTGCTGACGTGCGATCGGGAAGAGCTACCGCTGTTGACTTCTCCGTGCGTCCCCTGAAAGTGACCATCGACAATGAGAAGGTGATCGAAGCGGATACAGTGATTATCTCCACCGGTGCAACGGCCAAATATCTCGGACTACCGGATGAGACCAAGTATGCCGGCCAGGGTGTATCGGCATGTGCCACCTGTGACGGATTTTTCTACCGTAAGAAGAAGGTGGCCGTCGTGGGCGGCGGCGATACTGCCTGTGAGGAAGCAACCTATCTCTCCGGCCTGGCCGACAAGGTCTACATGATTGTCCGCAAAAACTACCTCCGTGCCTCACAGATCATGCAGGAACGCGTGATGAACAATCCCAAAATTGAAATACTCTTTGAACACAATGCAGTAGGTCTCTTCGGTGAGAAAGGGGTGGAAGGTGTTCATCTGGTAAAACGGATGGGTGAACCCGATGAAGAAAAGAGAGACATCGCCGTGGACGGTTTCTTCCTTGCTATCGGTCACAAACCCAATACAGAGATCTTCAGCGATTATATCGATCTGGATGCGGTAGGTTATATCAACACGGAAGCGCCCTCCACAAGAACCAATGTCGAGGGAGTATTCGCCTGCGGAGACGTGGCCGACCCTATCTACCGCCAGGCTGTCACCGCTGCCGGTACCGGTTGTCGCGCCGCCATGGATGCGGAACGTTATCTGACGGAAAAAGGGTTGTAAACTTCAGCTTATAATATTCTGAAAAGATCTGATGGCAGGATATACCAGAAATCTGCTATCAATATAGCAAAAACCGCTCCCCGGGGCGGTTTTTGCTATTTACTGTAAATTACAGCAGCTCATCTCCTACCGGTCAAAAAAATAGTGCTATATTTGTCACTGAAAAACAATTACACTACGCAGATGAAAAAGCACTTTTTACTGGCAACCATTTTACTTTCGGCCTGTTCACTCTTTGCACAGCAACCGGAAGGTACATACAAGAACGGATTGGATTCTCTTGCTTTCACAAACGGCAAAGCCACATTCCGCCTCACCGGCTTTGCAGGCCTGTCTGTGGCGCAGGTAGGTGAAGGCAGTTATGAACTGACAGATCAATTCCTGTTGATCCATACAACCGACTATTCCGGTTTTAAATCATCATCACAGGCTTTGGAGGGATCCAGAAAAGACACCTGCGTGGTAAAAGTGGTGGGAATGCACAATTACCCTATTCAGACGATTCTGGTTGAAGCGAAAAACAAATCAGACAAGATGGTCGAGGCGAAAGTAACAGACAGTGAAGGGAAAATCTATCTAACTATGGACGACAAGATGACATCCCTGGCTGTTTCTTCATTGGGGTACAACGCCATTGCGTTCGATTACACCCCGGGGAAAGATTATCTGGTCAGACTGGCCGAGAACGATGTCATTGAAGCGCGTACGGTTGTTTTCAGCATAGATTTTATTGACGATGAAACAATTTCGCTCTTGTTACTGACAGATGATTTTGACACATCTAAAAACAAGGTCAAAGAATTGCAGAAACTGGAGAAAAAGGCGCGTAAAAGCAAACTCCTCGACAAACGCCTGAAGAAAGTGTACGTTCCTTATGAGCGGAAATTATAACACTATTTGTGCTACGACAACAACCTTTTCACCATCTCTGAGATTGCTCTTCCCTCGGCCTTGCCTGCAAGTTGCTTTGTAGCCTGACCCATCACCTTGCCCATCTCTTTCATGGAGGTGGCACCTGTTTCGGCAATGATACCCTTCACCACCGCCTCGAGCTCCGCGGCTGAAAGCTGTGGCGGAAGAAATTCCTGAATCACTTTCATCTGTTCAATCTCAGGATCAGCCAGGTCGGGACGGTGCTGCGTGGTATATATCTCCGCACTGTCCTTCCGTTGTTTCACCATCTTCTGTAAGATCGCGGTTGCTGCCTCCTCACTGAGCTCATCGCCTGCGCCTTTAGCCGTCTTCGCTTCCAGCAACTCTTTCTTTATTCCGCGTAACGCTTCCAGACGCACTCTCTCTTTGGCAAGCATCGCCTTTTTAATCTCTTCCGTTATGATTTCCAATAGTGCCATAAATATATCTGATTATTTGATTCTACGTTCATCAATCGAAGAGCGAGGTCGATTGCTGATTGATCTCCGATTTAAATATCCGTGGGTTGAAGTCTGACTCACGTTTGAAAACAGGAGTCTTCTCCAGCGCTTCAAGCACCTTGTCATCATCCAGCTCATCAATGCTCAGCACAAATGGCTCGAGCCTGTAGTTCACAGAGGTGAGCGTTTTCAGTCCCGTTTTACCGTAATATTTCTCTATCAGCTCCTTATCCCTTTTATCCTGTTCAATTTTCGCATCCTTCTCTATCTGTTTCTGAATCTCTTCGGCTCTCGTTATTTCCTGTTGCTGTTCCTGTATTCCCGGTACACTGGTGATGGAGAAACCGGTGGCAAGCAGTGTCACCTTCACATTCTCACCCAGCGTTTTCTCTACCGCTGTACCCCAGATAACCTCAATCTCCCTGCTGAATTTCGACATGAAATCATGCAGTGCATTCATCTCTTCCATCATCAGCGGATTCTCCTCACCAAAAGCGAGGTTGATCAGAATTTTCTTGGCACTGAACACATCGTTGTTGTTGAGCAGGGGGGAGTGCAGTGCATTCTTTATCGCATCGTTGATACGATCATCGCCGCTGCCCAGACCACTGCTCATGATGGCTACACCACCATCCTTCAGCGTTGTTTCCACATCGGCAAAGTCGAGGTTCACATGACCATGTATCGTGATGATCTCAGCGATGCTCCTGGCGGCTGTTGCCAGCGTATCGTCAGCCCTGGCAAAAGCGTTAAGCATCGTCAGGTCACTGTATATATCCCTCAGTCGCTCGTTATTGATCACCAGCAGGGCATCCACGTTCTTCGCAATCTTTTCCACACCTTTAAGCGCCTGGACAATCTTGCGTGGACCCTCAAACATGAAGGGAATGGTCACAATACCTACGGTAAGCACCCCCATGTTCTTCGCTATGCGTGCCACAACGGGAGCAGCTCCCGTTCCGGTACCACCACCCATACCGGCAGTGATGAAAACCATTTTGGTGCCGTCGTTCAGGAGATCTTCAATCAGATCAGCGCTTTCTTCAGCCGCTTTTTCTGCCACTTCAGGTTTGTTCCCCGCGCCCAGACCGCCGGTTGTGTTTTCGCCCAGCTGGACTTTCACCGGTACGAGTGATTCCATCAATGCCTGATTGTCGGTGTTGCAGAGAGCAAAAGAGACATCGTGTATACCCCCCTGAAACATGTGATTCACAGCGTTACCACCGCCGCCGCCCACGCCGATCACTTTGATAATTGCATCCGTACGGTTGTCTATTTGAAAATCCAGTATATCATCATTCATTGCTTGCCGTTTTTGTGCTGTTATTCATCATCCTCTTCCGTAAATATGCCTCCGAAAACATCTTCCATCTTGGAGATGAATCCACCCTCTTTCTTCGCCGGTTTCACTTTCTTTTCCTTCTTCTCTGGCTTCGGTGCTTTCTTCTTGCCGCTTCCAAACCATCCGGATGTAAAGGTGCGGTTTTCATCGCCCTCTGCATCATCATATGACTCTACCAGCACCTGCTCGCAATCCTCTTCTGCACTAAGGAGCATGCCCAGCACCTGCGTATAGGAGGGATCGTTGATCAGTTCGGGCGCATTATTGATTACTGTTTTCTTCGCTGTTGCTTTTCTCACTGACAATTTCAATTTCTGTGTGAGATAAATATCGAGATTCCTGAGTTGTGATGCACCCCCGGTGATAATCAGTCCTGCACCCAGCTGCCCTTCGTAGCCGGAGATGTTGATCTGCTCTTTTATGTTGGCGATGATCTCATCCAGACGCATCCCAATCACCTTGTTCAACTCTGCAAGATCGATATCAGGTTTGGATGAAAACGGAGAGGAAAAAAGAGGTCCATCCTGGTTCTCAAATGCTTTGCCGAATTTGATCTTCAGCTGCTCCGCATCATTCTCTGTGAAGTTCAGTGCGCAGATATCTTTCGTAAGGTTCTTACCGCCAAAAGGAATGACCACCATACGTCGTAGAATACCATTCTTATAAACTGAGAGTGTTGTGGTGCCGGCACCGAAATCCAGGTAACCGCATCCCAGCTCTTTCTCTTCCTCGTTGAGTGCCATCTCAGCAGAAGCGGTGGCTCCAACAATATAATCCGCTATCTTCAGCTCTGTCTTTGAGGCGATACTCTTCTGAATATTGGTCAGCAGGTTGGGACGCCCTACAATCAGTTCAAACCCTGCTTCTATCTGCGAACCGGTGACACCCACCGGACTACGTTCGGGCTTGTCATCGATATAATATTCCACATCAGCAACCCTGTAATTACGCTTCATCTCAGGCTGAAATTTTTCAGCTGCCTTATGCAGCTGATTCACCACCTCCTCTGTGACCATACCGGAAGAGAGCTGTTTCATCTCATTAAACTCCAGCGTGTGCAGCGACTGGCCGGCGAGAGAAACATAGACCCTCCCAATTTTGCGGCTGATACTGTTCTCAAGCATCATCACCAGTTTCTGCACGTTTGCTCCGGCCTGCTCAATATTATAGACCATTCCTCTGCGGATGGAATTACCGGAGTCTATGGTGCCGCTGGCCAGGATGGAGATGACTCCATTCTCGTTCTTGCGGCCGACAACTCCTTTGATTTTAGAGGTTCCCAGATCTATTACAGCTAAAAATCCTGATTGCGTCATATTATTCGGTTGATGAACTTTTGGTTATATTGTTGTTTTACAAACATCCTGCAACGTTTTTTGTTTGCACATTAACATCATTTCTTGGATGTGCTGTCAGGATTTGTCGCAAAGCGTCCGGCACAGCAGACGCTCCGCCTACTTTCTCGTGCAAACCACCTGATTATCATATTTCAGGTTGATCTCCGAGTAACGGTTCCACCCCACAACATTCAATCCCTCATCCACGAAACGGATAAATTTGGACAACTTTGCCGGATAGTCATCCAGACTCCCCATGATGATCCGGAAGTCTCCCACACGGGGAATCAACACCACATCGCTGTTCTCCTCCACCACGATCTGTTCAATCCAGGCATCCCAGTCGGGGTGGCTGTGAAGAAACATGGCGAAATCATAGAGCTCATTCCGGGCAAGCTCCTCATCAATCATACCGGTAGCAATGGGGACATAGACAGCGAAACTTGAAGAGACAGGCATGATCCGGCGATCTTCATCTACATAGAAGTTTCCCTTCAGGCCGGAGACAATCCTCAGGACCGGCTCACGCTGCTGAATGGATGCAACGATCGCACCACCCGGTGTCAGGAATACTTCTGCCGACTCTACCAGTTTATTGGTGAGTATCGTGTCCCTGATGGCCAGCGTGTTGATCTCTGCAAAAGTTTTTCCTACGGGATGCAAGTCATGTCTCTTCACCAGGTTCACAATATCCTGAGATAGCACAAACTGTGTCCTGGCACTATCCTTGATGACCACGTCAAAGCTCTCACACAACTGATTGCGGGATGAATCCCTGAAATAGTTCGCTGAGAAAATCAGGTATCCTATTACCAGTACAGCCACCAATATGACAAGGAGTTTCTTCAATCTTTCATCTGTTTTGATTCCCGGCTGCAAAGATACATCAAGATGTTCAATAGCAGGAAAAAATTATAAACATTAAACATTCAACAGATACTTCTCTCTCAGCAGCTTCTCTATTTCCGGCAGCAAGCGGTCTATATCACCCGCCCCGAACGTCACAAGCAGCTCCATCGGCTTACTGCGAAGCAAATCAGGCAGTTCACTCTTTGTACATAATATCTTCTGCGGCGAGGTAATCCTGTCGTAGATAAGCTGCGACGTGACACCTTCAATTGGCTCTTCCCGTGCAGGATAGATATCCAGCAATATCACGTCATCCAGCAGCGACAGACTCTCTCCGAACTGATCAGCAAAATCACGTGTACGTGAATAGAGGTGCGGCTGAAAAATGGCAGTCACCTTCCTCTCCGGGTAGAGCGCTTTGATCGACCGGATGGCTGCCGTGAGCTCACGTGGATGATGCGCGTAATCATCAATAAAAACAATCTGCTGCGATTTGATATGGAAATCGAACCGACGTCTTGCACCGCTGAATGTACGTATCCCATTGCGTATCTCCTCCGGTGTGACTCCACACAGTTCAGCCGCAGCGATGGCTGCCACACTGTTTTCTATGTTCACCTTCATGGGTACCCCCAAAAAAAGATCTTCAATCTTCCCCACGGGAGAAACATAATCAAAGAGAATCTCTCCGTTTCCTATCCTTATATTTTCGGCATGGTAATCCCCCTCTGTCTCTGAATAACTTCGTATGATCACCGACTCATCGGTGCGGGGTGTCACTGCAGCACCTTTTTTTATAATAAGATGACCTTGCGGACGGATCAGTGAGGTGAACATCTCAAAACTCTCCCTGTATGCTTCCGCCGTGCCGTATATATCGAGATGATCGGGATCGGCAGAGGTGATAATCGCAATCCTCGGTTTTAACCAGTGGAACGAACGGTCGTACTCATCTGCCTCCACAACGGTGATGTTGCTCTTTTCGGAAAGCAGCAGGTTGCTGTCGTAGTTCTTCAATATACCTCCCAGAAAGGCATTGCAATCGACATGTGACTGACGCAGCAGATGTGCCGTAATGCCTGAAACGGTGGTCTTGCCGTGTGTCCCCGCCACACAGATGGCATCACTTGTTTTGGTGATCTCACCCAGCAGCTGCGAGCGCTTCATCAATGTATATCCGTTCTCCCTGAAGAAGATCAGCTCACCATGTGTTGAAGGTACGGCAGGCGTGTAGACTATAAGCGTCTTTTCACTGTCGATGAATTCACCCGGGATCTCCTGCAGATCATCACTGTAATGCACGAAAGCACCCTCCTCCCTCAGCGATTCGGTGAGCGCCGATGCTGTCCGGTCGTAACCCCCCACTCTCTTTCCCCTTGCGAGAAAAAAGCGGGCAAGGTTACTCATGCCAATTCCTCCAATCCCTACAAAATATATGTTGTCGTAATTCATCTTTCTTTTTTTCTATTCCCTGCAGATAAGTCATTCATCAACTTTCGCATGTGCATCATATTTGAGTCCACACAGCTAAAGATGAAACCTATCAATGTTTTGCGGAAACGATCTTCTCAATCTCATCCACAATCCGTTTAGCTGAATCGTGCTGCGCCATCTCCGCGATATTCCTCCGCAGACTCTCCAGCCGGATATCATTTCTCACCAGCGAGAGTGCCACATCGAAAAGAAGACCGGGGGCCAGCACATCAGAGACCATGACAGCAGCATCCTTGTTGACCAATGCCTGTGCATTCTTCGTCTGATGATCCTCAGCCACATTGGGTGATGGCACCAGCACCACCGCCTTGCCGAGCAGACAAAACTCCGAAATGGATCCGGCACCGGCACGTGAGATCACCAGGTCGGCCACCGAATAGGCGTAATCCATGCGTGACACAAAATCCAGCAGATGCACGTTGGCCGGTATCATACCCTCTGCCTGTAACGCCTGCATCTCCCTGAAATAGTACTTGCCGCACTGCCAGATCACCTGCACATCCTCCTGAGCCGCCAGGGCAGGGAGGGCAGCAACGATACTGTCATTGAGCGTGCGGGCACCCAGGCTGCCTCCCACCATAAGAATCGTCCTCTTTGCCGGATCGAGTTGAAAAAATTCATACCCTTTCATGCGGTTCTCGTCAGAGATCACCAGATCCTGACGGCAGGGGTTTCCTGTAAGCACGATTTTCTCTTTGGGAAAAAAATTGGCCATCCCTTCGTATGCTACACAGATGGTTGCAGCTTTCTGCGCCAGCATTTTGTTGGTCACTCCCGCATAGGAGTTCTGTTCCTGTAAGAGTGTCGGCACTCCCTTTGCGGAGGCGGCCCTGAGTATGGGTCCGCTGGCATATCCACCTACTCCCACAGCGATATCCGGTCTGAATTCCGTCACAATTTTTCGTGCCAGCTTCATGCTTCTCAGCAGCTTCACCGCTACCGGGAGATTCTTCAGCATGTTCTTCCTGTCAAACCCGGCCACAGGCAATCCGATGATCTTATAACCGGCTGCAGGAACACGCTCCATCTCCATGCGGTCCTCCGCGCCGACGAACAGTATTTCTGCATCGGCCCACCGTTCTCTGACGGCGTTGGCAATGGAAATTGCCGGGAAGATGTGCCCTCCGGTACCGCCGCCACTGACGATTACTCTCAGCGGAGGCTTGTTGCCTGCTGCGTTTTGCGAACTCGCGTTGTCTATGGTGCTCATAATATCTATTCTTATATGACTGAGTTGAAAAAGGAGGATGGATCGGTTACATCTGAATAATCTCAAACTCCACGTTATCCCCGAGTTGACTCACATGCTCCTCTCTCCCCGTGGCAGCACCGTGATCATCATGATCCTCCTCATCTTTATCTATATCATTTTTCTTAACCGGTTGATCCTCCTTTTTCTTCTTCCCGATGCCGAAGCGGTCGGCACTTAAGATCAGGCCGAAATAGGCACAGGTGATCAGCGTGGAGGTACCACCACGGCTGATCAGCGGCAGGGGCTGACCGGTCACGGGGATCAGGTTCACTGCAACCGCCATGTTGATAAATGCCTGCACCGAGAGCATCAGTGCTGATCCCAGGACAAGGTATTTGGGAAACATCTTCTCCGTTTTCCGGGCAATCATACCGGCACGTATCAGGATGATCACATAGAGAAGCAGGACAAACAACCCTCCCAGTATCCCCATCTCCTCAATAATGATCGCATAGATGAAATCGGAATAAGCCTGTGGCAGAAAATCGCGCTCGGCACTGTTGCCGGGAAAGACTCCCACAACACCGCCGTTAGCGATAGCGATCTTGGCATGTGCCACCTGGTAATTCTCATCGGTGATAGCGTAGTACTCCTCTTCAGAGAGCTCTTTGGCATCGCCGAAATGGGAGATTCGGTTCTGCCATGTCCCCAGACGACTCAAAGGGCCGGAATCTGTCCAGCTCCCGGGAATCACATTCAGCAGCATCACGAACAGGAGCACTGTAGCGATGCCTACCCCGGCGACCTTCAACAGTCGCGCCAGCTTCACATTGCCGATGAACATCAGCAGATAACAGACCCCGAAGAGCAGCACTGCCGTGGAGAGGTTATCCATGGCGATAATGGCGCTCACAATCACCATCAGGACAATCATCCACTTGAAGAGCATTCCGTCGTTCTCGCCGTTCTGTTTGCTCAGGAGAAAGGCGATGGTACCCATCAGTGATATCTTTGCCAGCTCAGATGGCTGAATGGTGAATCCCATGAATGAGATCCATCGTTCGGCACCATTAACGCTGGTCCCGATAAAAGGGGTCAGTATCAGCAGCACGATCGCCCCCATCAGCACAAAGATCAACAGAGAGAAATAACGGTAGGGGATGTTGTGAATAAGCAGAATCACACCCACACCACCAATTAAAAACATGGCGTGCCGGAGAATCGGACCCCATATATTCTGATGGCGGTAGACGATGGTACTGGTAGCGCTGAAGATCTCAACCAGTGAGATCACACAAAGAATGATAAATACCGACCAGATCACCTTGTCCCCCTTGAATATTTTACGTCCAAAATCCCCTAATGTGGAAGCCTGTTCCGTAGCATCCTCTTCCGGAGGTGAAAATAGATTATCTATATTATTGATTTGATCTGACATATCTTTATATTGATTTGACGATTTGCTGATTTATCACATCATCACATTGTCCCATTACCCCATTATCACAGTTTTCTTACACACTCCCTGAACTGGTCACCGCGATCTTCATAATTTTCGAACAGGTCGAAGCTGGCACAACAGGGTGACAAGAGGACGGTATCTCCTCTCTCAGCCTGTGCATATGCCATTTCAACAGCCTCTTTCATTGAGCCGGCATCACTGATCGCCTCCACCTTCCCATCGAAGAAAGCATGCAGGTGGCTGTTGTCTTTTCCGAGAAAAATCAATGCACGTGCTTTGGTAAGCACCAGCTCTTCAATCTCGCTATAGTCATTACCCTTGTCAGTACCACCGAGTATCAACACCGTTCTGGTGCGAATGCTCTTCAGGGCGTACCAGCAGGAGTTCACATTGGTCGCCTTGGAGTCGTTGATATATTGTACCCCACGCACGGTAGCCACCTTCTCCAGCCGGTGCGGTACCCCCTTGAAATCGGATAGTGACGTCCGCAGCTGCTCGTCGCTGACATCCATCAGTTTTGCCACGATCCCCGACGCCATCGAGTTATAAACGTTGTGCATACCCTCCAGGGCAAGTAATTCCAGTTCCATGTTAAATAGATGTTCTTTCGCGTGTATAACTAATTTTCCATTCCCGGTATATGCAGTCATTTGATCCCGTTTCATCTCACCAAATGCATAACGTGTCGCTGCCGGTTGCAATTTCTCTATCTCTTTGGTCACCACAGGATCATCAATCCAGTAGATGAACGCATCCTCCACTTGTTGATTGCGGATAATACGCATCTTGGCATCGACATAACGCTGCATATCATGATCGTAGCGGTCCAGGTGATCCGGTGTGATGTTCAGTAGCACAGCGATGTCGGCTTTGAAATCATAGACACCCTCCAGCTGAAAACTGCTCAACTCCAGCACATAATAATCGAAATGCTCCTCAGCCACCTGTCGTGCGAAACTCCTGCCTATGTTTCCTCCCAGTCCCACATTCAACCCGGCTGATTTCAGTATATGATAAATCAGGCTGGCAGTGGTTGTCTTGCCGTTACTACCGGTGATACAGATCATCTTCGCATTGGTATACCTGCCGGCAAATTCAATCTCGGAGATCACATGGATGCCTTTGTCCAGGACCTTCAGCATCATCGGAACAGTGTCGGGTATACCGGGACTTTTCACGATCTCATCCGCCTCCAGCACGCTCGTCTCTGTGTGACCACCCTCTTCAAAATCGATCCTATATGTTCTCAGCTGCTCCCTGTGCTCCTCTTTCAACATTCCGTTGTCAGACAGAAACACGCGGAAACCTTTTTTCTGTGCAAGTATCGCGGCACCCACGCCGCTCTCGCCACCACCCAGAACAACAATCAACTTTTCACTCATATCCGGCGTCACTTTCTATTGTCACTATGCTTATCTCATCTTCAGCGTTGCCAGTGCCAGCACGACCAGAATCATACCCACCAGCCAGAAACGACTCACAATCTTTGGCTCTGCCATGGGTACAAAGGGCTTTTGTATAAGCGCGTCGATGCTTCCGTCCCCCGGCTTCTGATAGTGATGGTGCAGGGGTGTCATCTTGAAAATGCGTCTGCCGGCACCATATTTCTTCTTTGTATATTTAAAATAGGTCACCTGTGCAATCACCGACAGCGCCTCCACGAAGAAGACACCGCAAAGGATAGGCAGCAACAGCTCCTTATGTATCAGCACAGCAAACACACCGATGATGCCACCCAGCGTCAGACTCCCCGTGTCGCCCATAAACACCTGGGCGGGATAGGAGTTGTACCATAGAAATCCGACACAGGCCCCTACAAAAGCAGAGGCAAAAACCATCAGCTCGTCCCCCCCGGGGATATGCATGATATTCAGGTAAGAGGCAAAGTCGACACGTCCCGACACATAAGCCAGTATACCCAGCGCCACCCCGATGATGGCAGAGGTACCGGAGGTCAGTCCATCCAGTCCGTCCGTCAGGTTCGCACTGTTGGATACCGCCGTCACAATCAGAATCACCACCAGGATGAACACGATCCATACCGCTTCATCAGCAAAGTCACCCATCCAGCCTACCAGCCACCTGTAATCGAAGTTATTGTTCTTTAAAAAAGGAATGGTGGTACTGGTGGTCTTCACATCTTCGGTGAGGTAGGTGACATCTTCAATCACGTTGTTCACCCGCACCTCCATATTTTCACGCACCACAACATCGGGGCTGAAATAGATGGTCAGGCCAACAATAAGCCCCAGTCCCACCTGAGCCACAATTTTAAACTTCCCCTTCAGTCCCTCTTTATCTTTCTTGAACACTTTGATATAGTCATCGGCAAAACCAAGCATACCCAGCCAGACAGTGCTGACCAGCATAAGGATGATGTAAATATTTTCCAGCTTCCCGAAAAGCAACGTAGAGGCTAATATGGAGAGAATGATGATGACACCCCCCATGGTGGGTGTGCCGCGCTTACTGTATTGTCCCTCCAGATCGAGATTACGGATGGTCTCACCAATCTGTTTCTGTTGCAGCTTGTCAATGATTCTTTTGCCTGCAAAGATGCCAATCAGCAGTGAGAAAATCACCGCCATGGCCGAGCGGAACATCACATACTGAAACATGCCTGCTCCGGGGAAGTTGAGTTTGTCTAAATAGTCAAAAAGATAATACAACATTGAATCTTAAGTTTCTGTTTCTCTATGCACTGCGTTGTGAGGAGAATATTTTCTCCACCTCTTCCCTGTCATCGAAATGATGCTTCACCCCTTTTATCTCCTGATAATCCTCATGTCCTTTCCCGGCGATAAGGATCACATCACCCGCCTGAGCAAGTGCACAGGCTGTTTTAATCGCTTCACGACGGTCAATGATGGTGAGGGCCGCACTTCTCTGTTCATCCGTGAGTCCGTCAATCATATCCTGCAGGATCGCTTCCGGCTCTTCAAAACGGGGATTATCAGAGGTGAGCACCACCTTATCACTGAGCACCACCGCTTCGCGTGCCATGACAGGCCGCTTGGTCCTGTCGCGGTTACCGCCGCAGCCCACCACGGTAATGATATGCCCTTTGTTGCCGAGCACTTCATGGATCGCATTCAGCACGTTGGTAAGTGCATCGGGTGTATGTGCGTAGTCCACGATGGCTGTGTAATCCTTCGGAGAGCGTATGGTCTGAAAGCGTCCCGCCACGGGCTGCAGCAACGACAGCTGCCGCAGCACTTCCTCTTCATCCATGCCCAGCAATATGGCCGTCCCATACACAGCCAGGAGGTTATATACATTAAAAACACCCACAAACTGAACTACAAGCTCCCTGCCGTTTATTTCGATGCTGGTCCCGTCGAAATGTTTCTCGAAAATGCGGGCTTTAAAATCGGCCAGCCGTTGTATGGAGTAACTCTGTTTTTTCGCCCTCGTGTTTTGCAACATCACCAGACCGTTCTTGTCATCAATATTGGTCAGTGCGAACGCATCATCCGGGAGATGATCGAAAAAGGTTTTTTTTACATTCCGGTAATCCAGCATATTCTTGTGGTAATCCAGATGATCCTGTGTGAGGTTGGTGAAAACACCTCCCACGAAGCGGATCCCATGCACGCGTTGCTGATGGATAGCATGTGAGCTGACCTCCATAAAGGCATATTCGCACCCGGCATCCACCATCTTACGCAGTAAAGCGTTCACGGTGAGAGGATCGGGGGTGGTATGCGTGGTGGGATAATGCGCTTCATTGACATAATTGGCCACGGTAGACAACAGCCCGGCAGGATACCCCAGATTGCGGAACATCCTGTATAATAGTGTAGCGATGGTTGTTTTGCCGTTTGTCCCGGTAACTCCCACAAGCTTCAGCTGACGCGATGGGTTCCCGTACCATTCCGATGCGATCAGGGCCAGTGCCGCAGCGCTGTCCTTCACCTGAATGTAGGTGACCCGTGAAAAATATTCCTCAATCATCGGTTTATCGTAAACCACCACCCCAGCACCCTGTTCAATTGCTTTACCAATGTAAGCATGTCCGTCAGTACAGATCCCCTCAACCGCTACAAACAATGATCCCGACTCAACGGTACGCGAATCGGAAGTGACCGAAGAGACCTCCGCCTCCTCGTTGCCACGAACGGCAATGAGATTACATTTTTCTATTAATTTTGTCAGCTTCATACCTTTTATCGTAAAGTGATGCTTATTGTTGTTCCTTTTACCAGCCTCTGACCGGGAGAGAATGATTGTGACACCACCTTCCCCGCACCATTCATTGAGACCCTGAGCCCCGATTTCTCAAGCAGATAAAGCGCATCACGTGCACCCATGCCACGCACATCAGGGATCAGAGATCCCTCAACAGCAAGGGGCTGCGGATGGTAAGCGACACTGTCCTGCTGCATCTTCACCCAGTCGGCGGTTTCATCCAGCTCACCCGCAGGAAAATTGAGCGACGCCAGCAATGCCCGGTTATGTTTCCAGTTACCGTTTTTCAGCGGTGGATTTTTCTGCAGTGTGGAATCGACCCTGTAATCAGCGATTGTCAGTTGTACCTTCCTCACATAGGTCTGTTCAGCGATATTCTTGAACACCATCCCGGCCATCCCTCCACCCGAAGGAACGCCTTTCGGTTTTCTGAGACCGACGAAAATGGTGTACATTGGCTCTTCGGCAGGGAAATAGCCGCAGAAAGAGACGTAATAACCGCCATATCCCCCACCCGATGCTATCTGCGCCGTACCTGTTTTGCCGGCAATAGTGAAGTAGTCCGAGGCAACCACCCTTGCTGTTCCCTCTTCCACCACGCCAACAAGCATCTCCTGTATCTGTTGCAGTGTGGTCTCCTTGCACATTTTCGGATTCACCACCTCCGCCTCTACATTTTTCACCACCTTGCCATCATCTATGAACTGCCTCGCAATAAAGGGCTTGATCATCTTACCTCCGTTGGCGATACCATTGTAGAACATCAGCATATAGATCGGTGGTATTTTCGATTCATAACCGAACGACATCCATGGCAGGGTGGTCTTCGACCAGTAGTTATCCTTATCATCAGGAAAACGGATAGATGATGTCCCTTCAATACCATTCAGCGGCACATCCCACTGAAGCTGTTTCCTTAATCCTATTCTCTCAATCCCCTCTACAAATCTGGTTGGATTGTCCTCATATCCCTTCAATACCATCTTACTCATCACGATATTTGAAGAGACATGCATTCCCTCTGCCACGGTGAGATAACCACGGTCCTGACCACGCCGCCAGTAATGATCCCTCACCCATCTTTTGTTGTATTGAAAGAGTCCGCTGCCTACATGAAAAGAGTCGGTAGGCGTGACCACGCCATCATCGAGGGCAACCATGGTCGTGACTGTTTTAAAGGTTGACCCCGGCTCGTTCATATAGGAGAAAGCGTTGGGGTTCCCTTCGGCATACGCCCCGTTACTCATCCTGTCCAGGTTCACAATCCCTTTGATCTCACCGCTTTTCACCTCCATGATAATGGCTGTGCCCGACTCGGCCTCTGTCTCCGTGAGCTTATCGCGGAGCGATCGTTCTGCTATATCCTGTATGCCGGCATCGATGGTGGTGAGTATATCCCATCCCTCTTCTGCCGGTTTCTCCACCACATCCATCCACTTACCCTGTATCTTCTGACGGAATTTCACTCCCGGCACCCCACGGAGCAGTGAGTCATATTTCAGCTCAAGGCCGCTGGCACCCCCTTTATCAAGGTCTTTGTATACATTCCCCACGGTTCGTGTTGCGAGGTTACCGAAAGGTTTCTTGCGTGCATTACGCTCCTCTGCAATCAGACCACTGCGGTTTGATCGCTGGTTCCAGAAAGGAAATGCACGGATCTCCTTCAGATCCACATAAGAGATATCGCCACGGAGGATCTTCACATAACGGGACCGGATGGGCACTCTCTTCTCAATTCCTCTCGCCTCGTTCTCCCGTATCTGCCGCTCCTCTTTTTCCCGCAGCTTCCAGCCGCTCATAATCACGTTCCTGTATTGAGCCGCTGTCCTGTCAGGGAATTTCCTGGTCAGCTCCAGGGAGAGATCACCCACATATTTCTCAAGTGTATCTTTCTGCATCCCATCTGCCCAAAAATCCATGTATATACTGTAGAGAGGCTCCGTGGTAGCAAGCAACTTACCGTCGTAAGTGTAAATATTGCCCCGTTTAGGCAGGATCACACGGTCTCTGATCACCGTCTCCTTCTCACCGACTTCACGCCACTTTTTCCCTTCTGAAGTGAACACGATCTTACCGGCCGAAAAGATGATCATCACAGCAAACAGCATCAGGAGAGTGACAATAAGCCCATATCTCCCCAGAATACCTTTTTTGTCTTTCCTGTTATGCTCCTTCATTGTTTAAAAAATCCGATGAGACTATCTATCAATATAATAAACCGGTTCATTCGTCACCTCCAACTCCAGCCCGGCCTCCGCCACACGGCGCTCCACCTCTCCCTGTCTGCTGGCTTCGGTAAGCCTTGAAGAGATCGTCAGCGACTCATATTTCGCATCTTTCAGCACCCTCTCAAGGCGCTCAATTTCCGACATCCGCTGTAACACCGTATATCGGTGGCTGATGAACAGAAACATGATCAGCACAATAACAAGAATGAATCTCATGTTCCGGAGGAAGAAATTCTCAGTGAGAACACTTCCTCCAAAAACATGGACAAACGATTTGCGTATGTTATCGAACTTGAGTTTCATATGATGAACAGCAATCAGCTGTCAGCTTTTAATTCTTCACTTTTAATTTTTTTACCTCTTCTCCGCGATACGCAGCTTGGCACTACGCGAGCGGGGGTTTTGACGTTGTTCCTCTTCTGTGGGAACAATCACTTTCCTGTTGATCAGCCTGAAAGGGGTCTCTATGTTTCCATAAAAATCCTTGACCAGCGTCCCTTCAAAATTACCGGTCCTGAAGAAGTTCTTCACCAGGCGGTCTTCCAGCGAGTGGTATGAAATCACGCTCATCCGTCCCCCGGGCTTCAATACCTGCAATGCCTGCGTGAGCATCTCCGTCAGCGCATCCATCTCTCCATTCACTTCAATACGAAGTGCCTGAAACGCCTGTGCCAATATCTTTTTCTCTCTGTCCCTGTAAGCAAACGGCTCCAGGATGGCAAGCAGATCCTTTATCTCCACTATCTTTCTTGAAGCGCGGTACGCCACCACCGACGATGCAATCCTGCGTGCATTCCTCAGCTCTCCGTATTGAAAGAAGATATCCGATAGTTTCTCTTCGGAATATTCATTGAGGATATCAGCTGCTTTCTTTTGTGCATTTTGGTTCATCCGCATATCCAGCTCACCCTCAAAACGGAACGAAAAACCACGTGCTGAATCGTCGAAATGATGCGATGACACACCCAGGTCGGCCAAAACACCATCAACCTGTTCTATATCGTGATAACGGAGGAAATTTTTCAGGAAACGGAAATTGGATCGTACAAAGATGAACCGCTTGTCAGCAAACGCATTTTTCACCGCATCCTCATCCTGATCGAAAGCGATCAGGCGACCATCCTCTCCCATTCGCTCAAGGATCTCACGGGAATGTCCTCCGCCACCAAAAGTGACATCTACATACACCCCGGAGGGAGAGATATCCAGTCCGTCAATACTTTCACTAAGCAATGCCGGTGTGTGATATGCTGCCATCTGCCTGTTGTCGGAAATCATCTCAGAGAAGTTATTTATTTTAAAACTGCGCCACGCCGGCTGCCTCACCTGTCGCATCAGAGAGATGCATGTTTAAGCCGCCCTCTTCAACGCTCCATTAACTGCTGTAATTTCGAAGAAAAATCATCGGGATCCACCAGCGGTTTTTCCAGCTTCTCTTTTGCCCAGACCTCAATGGTTTCATCCACCCCGAGGAAACGGACATCAGCATCAATGGAGACCATCTGAAGGTACCGCTTCGGTATAAGCACCCTTCCGCTGGCATCCATCTCGAGCCTTTCGGCATCCAGCACGAACTGGCGGAAAATCTGCTGCTGTTCCCTATTCCACTTATTCAGCCTGCTTCGGAGTATCTCAATCTCTTTCTCCCATACACTACCGGGATAGAGCACAAGACAATCCTGAAAAATATCTTTCCGGAGCACAAGAAAATCTTCGCCTTCACTTTGCAAGCGCTTGCGAAAAATGGCCGGCACAAAAATTCTTCCTTTTGTGTCAGCCCTGGCTTCCATATTTCCCAGAAACTGTATCATTTCTACATCAAATTCAGCTAAATAGAGATTTATCTGGTGTAAAAGTACAAAATTATCCACTTTCCCCCACATTTCCACACAGAAATTTGTAAAAAAGTTATCAACACGCACTATGAATGAATTAAATAACTATATATCTTTGCTTTAACAGATTTTAAAAAGTGGGGAGTTTCTTCACTATCTGATTAAAAAAAAGAAAAATCATCTTCAATTCTTATTGAGTTGACATATTTTCGTACATTTGCGTCAAAATAGATGTAGAGAAAGATGCAATGAACCAAAACAATGCATTCAGGATTAATATTGATAAGATACTGAAGGACAAAGTCTCAAAACACTATAATAAAATCCCGAAGTTTCTTATTAACTACCTCAAGCGGACTGTTCACCAGGAGGATATCAACGGCATTCTTGAACGGAATCAGGATGTTGAAGGGGTGGAGTTCATGCATGCGCTTGTGGAGAAAGAGTTCAACCTGCGCCTTCAGCTGGAGGGAGAGGAGAATATACCCGCAACAGGTCAGTTTGTATTTGCCTCCAACCACCCGCTGGGCGGACTGGATGGGATTTGTCTCTCCTCGGTGCTGGGTGGAAAGTACCACGGAAAGATCAAATATTTCGTCAACGACATCCTTTACTATATTGATCCGTTAAAACCGATCTTCATCCCCATCAACAAATACGGAGCGCAGGCCAAAGAGTCGGCAAAGGCAATAAATGAGGCATACGCATCGGACAACCAGATCATCACATTTCCTGCAGGATTATGCTCCCGCAAGGAGAAAGGGGAGATTAAAGATATGGAGTGGATGAAAAGCTTCATCATCAAGGCAGTAGAGTTCAGAAGAGATGTCATTCCCGTACATTTTGCAGGCAGGAACTCCAACTTCTTTTACAATTTTGCCAATATCCGCAAGGCTTCAGGTATCAAATTCAATATCGAGCTGATCTATCTGCCCGATGAGATGTATAAAAACAGCAACCAGACCTTCACCATCACCTTTGGCAAGCCGATACCCTGGCAAACGTTCGACAAATCAAAAACGGCGGCAGAGTGGGCCCGGTATGTGAAGGAAGTAGTCTACTCACTGAAGTGAGGAAAAATCTTTAACGAAAGAAAAAGTATGGAAAAGATTATTGACCCGGTAGAAAAAGAACTGATAAAAAGTGAACTGACAGTTCAGAAAAGGGTACGAATCACCAACAAGGCAAACAACGAAATCTATGTCTTCACCGCACATGACTCTCCCAATCTGATGCGCGAGGTGGGTCGTTTGCGTGAGATCGCATTCCGTCATTACGGTGGCGGCACAGGCCTGGAAGCCGATATAGACAAATATGACATCATGGATGTCCCCTACCGGCAGCTGATTGTCTGGGATCCGGAGAATGAAGAGATTCTGGGGGGTTACCGCTTTATCTACGGTTCCGACGTGGAGTTTGATGAGAATGGCAAACCAAAGCTTGCCACGGCTCACCTCTACAACTTTTCCCAACAGTTTATCACCGATTTCCTGCCTACCACGGTAGAGCTGGGCAGATCGTTTGTCTCGCTTGAGTACCAGTCCACCCTGCTGGGAAGAAAAGGAATCTTCGCCCTCGACAACCTGTGGGACGGATTGGGCGCACTTACCGTCATTGATCCCGGGATTGAGTATTTCTTTGGAAAAGTGACCATGTACGGCACCTACAACAAAGACGCCCGCAACATGATCCTCTATTTCCTCAACAAGCACTTCCCCGACACGCTGAAGCTGGTGACACCGATCGACCCACTGATTACCGGAACAGACATAACGAAGATGCGGACACTATTCCACGGGAAGAACTTCAAGGAAGATTACAAGATTCTCAACAAGGAGGTGAGGACACTGGGATACAACATCCCCCCGCTGATCAATGCCTACATGGGTCTCTCACCCACCATGCGCTTCTTCGGCACTGCCATCAACGACGAGTTTGGAGAGGTGGAAGAGTCGGGCATCCTCATCCGGATCGACCAGATCCTGGAAGAGAAGAGGGCACGCCACATGGATACCTACATGAAGAGTAATCCCAGCAAACGTTTTCTGATGAGACTCAGAAAGATTATCTCCGTCAAGGCCCCGAAAAGAAAAGAGGCTGCAGAAAAGGCCAGAATCGAAAAAAAAATCAAAGTGAAACGTATTTCTGTCAAAAGCAAAAAAAAATAAACCCAGCAGCCGCAGCTGTTGCGGGAAGCGTTCAATCTGCCGGCTGTCTTTGTCTCACTCTCCCCGCGCGCAACGAAATCAGAATAAATGGCGGCCTCTCTTCCTTTTACCGGCATCATCCTTCAGCGGGGAGCATGTACAGGTGCAGTAATATACCAAAGGCATAATCATACAAAAAGGAAGCATAAACCAACTTATCCCATCTCGTTTTAACACTATTTTCTTTATAATTGTCAATTATTCATCTCCGGATATCAATGGATAACTAATTGATAGTTTATTTTTTACACTCCAAAAATGCAATCGATTGCACAGACGAAGGAAGTTAATTACTCCCTTTTCTATACCGTGTTTCGTTCGAAAATCTAACTTTGTATCATAAGTAATGTGAATGATAAGATGAAAATTTAACCTTTCATCCTGTCAATTCTTTAATTTATAGCGATTGAAGAGAGTATTAATCAGTTAATCTTATAAAGTTAACAACATGTATCTAAATGTAAAAAAAAGTACGAAAGCGTTCCTGATGACAGTGTTGTCGGGCGTGCTAATGGTTTTATCGGTGAGTGCCCAAACCGGCACAACGATAAATGTGCGGGGAACGGTAACGGATACTGGAGGTGAACCAATTATTGGCGCCAACATCCTGATCCAGGGAACCTCATCAGGAACAGTTACCGATTACGATGGTAATTTTATGCTTCAGGCTCCGGCCGATGGCGTACTTGAGGTAAGTTATATTGGCTACAGGCCACAAACAATTGCAATCAGCAACAGAACCAACATCCGGATTGTGCTTGAAGAAGACACTGAACTGCTGGAGGAACTGGTGGTGATCGGGTATGGTACAGTACGAAAGGATGATGCCACCGGCTCTGTGGTGGCGGTGGATGCCTCAAAGCTCAACAGAGGCCTGGCCACCTCTCCTTCCGATCTTCTGGCAGGACAGGTTGCCGGTCTGAGTGTTGTCTCTGCCGGCGGAGCACCGGGCTCCTCATCCAGTATTCGTATTCGTGGCGGCTCCTCCATGTCGGCCAGCAATGATCCGCTCATCGTGATCGACGGCGTACCCGTAGATAACGCCACCGGCGTGAGCGGTATGTCCAACCCGCTGAGCTCGATCAACTCAAATGACATTGAGACCTTCACCGTCCTGAAAGATGCATCTGCAACCGCCATCTACGGTTCACGCGCTTCAAACGGGGTGATCATCATCACCACCAAGAAAGGACACGCAGGAAAAGTGAGATTATCCTATAACGGAAATGTCTCTGTCAGCAACAGGACAGGTGCCGTGGATGTGATGGATGCACCCACCTTCAGAAACTATGTGGTCAGCTCCTTCGGCGAAGAGAGCCAACAGGCGCTGGCGCTGGGCAACACAGAGACAAACTGGCAGGATCAGATCTTCAGGACAGCCGTAAGCACTGACCATAACATCAGTGTTTCCGGCTCAGCTGCTGAGGTGCTGCCTTATCGTGTTTCTCTGGGTTACACCAATGAAAACGGTATACTCAAGACCTCCAATCTGGAGAGATATACCGGTAGTGTGAATCTCTCACCTACTTTCTTTGATGATCATCTCAGGGTACAGCTGAACGCCAGGGGTATGTACAATACCAACCGTTTTGCAGACCAGGGCTCTATCAACTCTGCCACACAGTTTGACCCCACCATGCCGATATATGCAGAGACAGAGTCTCCTTTCGGCAATGGCTATCACATGACACTGAAGCCCGACGGATCACCCATCGACATTGCCCTGGCCAACCCGCTGGCCATCCTCATGCAGAAACATGACAACTCCAAGGTCATGCGCAGTATCGGCAATATCCAGCTTGACTACAGGATGCCATTCCTCGAAGCATTAAGGGCCAACCTCAACCTGGGATATGATATCTCTAAAAGTGAGGGTGATGTGATCATTGAAGACAACTCTCCGATGAGTTACACCTGGGGCAACTACAAGTCGGGATGGGGAGAGAACTCCACCTACAGCCAGTATAAGAGCAATACGCTGCTCGACTTCTACCTTAACTACGCCAAAGATCTTGGCATACACCGCATTGATGCAATGGGTGGTTACTCATGGCAGCGTTTTTATAACGAATCGGACAACACCTTTCCTTACTCAGCTGCCAAGGCATCAGAGACCGGGAATGAATTTTACAAGGAGATGAATGATTACTCCACCGAGAGCTACGTTGTTTCCTTCTTCGGTCGTTTGAACTACTCACTGCTCGATCGTTATCTAATGACACTCACAGTGAGAAACGACGGGTCGTCACGCTTCAGCCCCGACAACAAATGGGGTCTGTTTCCTTCCGCTGCTTTCGCCTGGAAGATCCTCAACGAGCCTTTCATGGAAGATGCAGGGAACGTGATGTCTGACATGAAGCTGCGACTGGGTTACGGAGTCACGGGACAGCAGAACCTGGGCAGCGGTGACTATCCCTGGATGGGACGCTACAGCTACAGCCAGGCAGGCGCCAACTACTTCTTCGGCGATCAGATGATCTCATTGATCCGCCCGCTGGCGTATGATGAGAACCTGAAATGGGAAGAGACTACAACCTATAACGCCGGTCTTGATTATGGCTTCCTCAACAACCGTATCACCGGTGCTTTAGATCTCTATTACCGCAAGACCACGGACCTCCTGAATACAGTAGGTATCGCGGCCGGAACTAACTTCAGCAACCAGCTGCTTACGAACGTGGGTGAGCTGGTGAACAAAGGAGTTGAGTTCACCATCACCGGACGCCCCATTGTCAGCAGGGACCTGAACTGGAACCTGAGTTACAATGTGACCTATAACCAGAACAGAATCACCAAGCTGACCATCAACGATGACCCCAGCTATGTGGGTGTACGTTTCGGCGGCATCGACGGCGGTACGGGAAACAACATCGCCATCCATGCAGTGAATTATCCCGCCGGTTCATTCTATGTATATGAACAGGTGTACAACAACGACGGCTTACCAATTGAAGGTGTCTATGTTGACCAGAACGCCGACGGAGCGATCAACGAGAATGATATGATCCCCTATAAGAACGCTGCGCCCGATCTCTTCATGGGATTGTCTTCACAGCTCTCCTACATGAACTGGGATTTCAACTTCTCCCTGCGCGCCAACATCGGCAACTATGCCTATAACAATATCCAGTCCAACCGTGAATCGAGGAACACCACCTTCGATCCCTCAGGATGGTTGAAGAACAGGGTAAACAGTGCTACCACCACCAATTTCGAAGCGGTGCAGTATCAATCCAGTCATTATATCCAGAATGCATCCTTCCTGAAGATGGATAACATCTCCCTGGGTTATAATTTCAATCAGTTGTTAAACGCACAGCAATCCGGAAGAATTCACCTTACTGTGCAGAACCCGCTGGTGATTTCTAAATATGACGGTCTCGACCCTGAGTTCACCAACAACGGTATTGACAACAATATCTATCCGCACCCGCGTGTATTTATCCTGGGGGTCAGTTTAAACTTTTAATTCTTGAAAAATATGAAAACAGCAAAATATACAATTTTATTGATCGTTGCTATCACCCTGATGATGGGAGGAGTCTCATCCTGCGTGGACGATCTGAACACCATACCCCTCGACAAGGAAGAGCTGGTATCGGATGTGGTATTCGGAAGTGAAATAGGGCCATACCAGGAGTTGCTGGCGAAGATCTATGCAGGTCTGGCAATCAGCGGTAACAGCGGCGGTGATGGTGACCCCGACGTAGCAGGGGTGGATGGCGGCAGCCAGGCCTCCTTCCTCAGGGGGTTGTGGAACCTGCAGCAACTGCCCACCGACGAGGCTCATTGCGCATGGAATGATGTGGGTATACCCGATCTCAACTACAACACATGGTCGTCGAGCAATGTCTTTATCAAAGGTTTCTATTATCGTCTCTATTACCAGATCAACCTGGCCAATGCCTTTTTAAGAGAGACCACAGGAGAGGTGCTCAACAGCAGGGGTGTGAGCGCCGGTGATCAGGCAGAGATTGTCAGCTACAGGGCTGAAGCACGTTTTCATCGTGCACTGGCTTACTACTATCTGCTCGATATGTTCAGAAACGTACCTTTTGTAAACGAAGAGAGCCCCGTGGGAAGCACCCTTCCCCCGCAAATCATGGCTGCTGACCTGTTCGATTATATCGAGAGCGAGCTGATTGACAGTGAGGCCGACATGCTCGATCCTTTCACGGGTTACAATGCTTCTCACTACGGACGTGCGCATAAAGCTGCCAACTGGTCGCTGCTCTCACGTCTCTACCTCAATGCAGATACCTACATAGGGGTAAATAAATACACTGAAAGTATCACTTACAGCAAGAAAGTGCTGGCTGCGAATTACCAGCTCGATCCTGTCTATGCCAATCTGTTCAAGGCAGACAACCACAATTCGGTGGAGATGATCTTCCCCGTGCGTTATGATGGTGCGGACACACAGACATGGGGCGGGATGACCTTCCTGCTCAGTGCGATGGAGCCCTCCGACATGCAGGAAGAGATAAACGCTGTAGGTGCCTGGCAGGGTAACCGTGCCACCAGCGCCCTGCTGAAAACTTTTGAAAGAGAGTATCAGCACGAAGCTGACAGTCGTTTTTCGATGCTGCGTCTCGATTTCACAGAGAACGTGGAGATTGAAGACCCCTCGCTCTTTACCGACAATGGTATCCCCGTGGTGAAATACTCCAACAGGAACAGCGACGGCACGCTCCCCCCGAGCAATATCGCCTACACCGACTTCCCGCTCTTCCGTCTTGGCGAGATCTATCTCAACTATGTCGAAGCCGTTCTGCGCGGAGGTACAGGTGGTGATGCAGCTACAGCCCTACAGCTGGTGAACGACCTGAGAAAACGGGCTTACAGCGATGACAATGCAGCGACCCTCACCTCAGGTGAACTGACCCTCGACTATATCCTGGATGAGCGCGGACGTGAGTTCTTCTACGAAGGACAACGCCGTACCGACCTTGTCCGCTTTGGTAAACTGGCCGGCTCCTCTTACCTCTGGCCCTGGAAAGGCAGTGTGCCGGAAGGCAGATCGGTGGAGAGTTACCTCAATATATTCCCTATACCTGCCGATGACCTGGGAGCCAACGAGAACCTGGTACAAAACACCGGTTATTGATCTGTTATAAAATGATTTTCTAAAAGAAGAAACGATGAAAAAAACATATAATATCATAGTACTGCTGGCCCTGCTCGGTCTCTTCTGGTCGTGCCAGGAAGATGAACAGGTGGTGATGCAGCAGCCGGAGAGTTTCGTGCTCAACACACCAAAATATGTATCGGGTATCTACGACCTGAAGAATACCGAATCGATTGAGTTCACCACCTCTCAACCCGACTATGGCTTTACCGCTGCAGCGATCTACGCTGTGGAGGTTTCCCTTGCCCAGGATTTTACCGATTACGTGACACTCCCCGGGAGCTACACGACGGCGAAGTTCTCCATCAATGCAGCCGATCTGGCACTGGCGCTGGTGGGAATGCATGGTGTCACTGACGAAAGTGCATACCCGACTGATCCGCATCCGCTCTACGTGCGTCTCTCATCCAAGCTGAATGAGAAGAGCGTGGGACAGGTTTACTCCAACGTGATCACCCTGCCGCAGGTGAAAGGATTCTTCGCCCTCGACCCGATGGTGATGCCCGAAGAGATGTATATCATTGGCAATGTGGCCGGTAACTGGAACTGGGACAACGCAACGGTGATGATCCCCGTGTGGGGTTCACCGGGCAAGTTCTGGGCGATGCAGTACCTGGGACAGACGGGCGACGGCGGCAACGCTGAGATCAAGTTCAACCTGGCCAAAGCCTGGGACGGCAACGAGTTCGGCTACGGACAGGTAACAGTCAATGCCGACGGCACAGCCGATCCGGGAGCTTCAGACTCCGGTGGCAACATCGGCATCGGCAACCCGGGATGGTATATCGTGGTGGTGACCACCACCATCAACGGTCGTGACTTCGAGTATGCAGTCGATTTCTATCCTCCGCATGCACATCTTCAGGGTGGAGTTGCCGGCGGCAACTGGGGAACGACCGATGCGGCATATCGCTTCACAATACCCGAACTGTCACTGGGTGCTGATGCTCCTTTTGTGTCACCCGGATTCACCAACACCGGTGAAATACGCGCCAGCATACAGCTGCCCGGACATGAGTGGTGGCATACAGAATTTATCGTGCTGAACGGTAAGTTTGAGGCCCGCGGTGCAGGTGATGACCAGGATCGTGTCAATGGAACTGCCGGACAGAAGCTTTATATTAACTTTACCGCAAAGACAGGTAAGATTGAATAACAAGGGAATAAGGAAGACCTCTTTTCACTAGGGAGAGGTCTTCCATCTCAAAAAAAAAA
>LSQX01097890.1_pt1 | contig 35054 bp, 32 predicted proteins | sample 654561 | NCBI WGS metagenome assembly LSQX01 (sample SAMN04489861, study PRJNA283612) | anaerobic digester metagenome | isolation source: 4 biogas reactors fed with cattle manure at either 37C or 55C with and... | place: Denmark: Kongens Lyngby | collected 2014 | reverse complement strand
GCAGAGTCACCCTCAACGATAAATATTTCTGTTTTAGAGGGGTCTTTTTCTGTGCAGTCCGCAAGCTTGCCGGGAAGCGAGTTGTTTTCAAGCGCCGATTTTCTTCTTGCGTTTTCCCTTGCTTTTCTTGCCGCTTCCCGCGCTCTGAAAGCGTCTAACGCTTTGTTAAATATTGCTTTTGCAACGCTTGGATTTTCTTCAAAATAAGTCATCAGCTTATTATAAAGAGTTTGTGAAACTAACTGTGCCATATCAGTGTTTCCAAGCTTTCCTTTCGTTTGACCCTCAAACTGTGCGTCCGTAAGCTTTACGCTGATAATTACCGTAAGACCCTCTCTGACATCATCTCCTGAAAGGTTTTTATCAGCCTCTTTAAGTATGCCGTATTTTCTGCCATAATCGTTAAATACTCTTGTAAGCGCCGTTTTAAATCCCGTTTCGTGCGTTCCGCCGTCAATCGTTCTCACATTGTTAGCAAAGCTTAATATAATTTCATTATAACTGTCATTATAAATCATAGCTAACTCAACGCTTCTGTCACCATAGTTTGACATAAAGTGTATCGTATCGCTATGTAGCGGAGAAAGCCCTCTGTTTGAGGTTATATATTCGGCAAAGCTGCTAAGACCGCCCTCGTACTTAAAAATCTCCTCAATAATATTTTCACTATCTCTCTCATCTTTAAGAGAAATTGAAAGTCCGGCGTTTAAGAATGCCTGTTCGCGCATTCTTTTTTGAATAATTTCATATTCATATTCCGTTGTTTCTGTAAAAATACTCGTATCAGCTTTAAAACGGATTAAAGTGCCGACATCTTCTGTATCACCTATTATTTCAAGCTCTGTCACAGGCTCGCCTTTTTCAAAGCGCTGATAATGCACTTGTCCGTTTTGAAAAACTTCAACCTCAAAACATTCGGACAACGCATTAACTACGGATGACCCAACACCATGAAGCCCTCCGGAAACTTTATACCCGCTGCCGCCGAATTTGCCACCGGCATGGAGCATTGTAAGCACGATTGTAACAGCGGGCAGTCCCTGCTGCTCTGTTATCCCTACCGGAATTCCTCTGCCGTTATCCCTAACTTCCACAATATTATCGGGAAGAATTCTAACATCAATATGCGTGCAAAATCCAGCCAGCGCCTCGTCTATTGAGTTGTCAACAATCTCATAAACAAGGTGGTGAAGCCCTTTGGGGCCTGTAGAGCCTATATACATTCCCGGTCTTTTTCTTACCGCTTCAAGCCCTTCAAGAACCTGTATTGCGCTTGCGTCATACGCTTCGTTTACAGCAGTGTCGATATCACTGTCAAGCTCTTCTATGTTTTCTTTGTTTATATTCGTATCGTCCAATTATAAAGCCTCCGTTTACTTTGCTTTTTATTTATATTCTTTAGCAAGCCTTTTTTCAAGAGTGCCTGCCGCAATAGGTGATATATATGTTTTATCAATATGTTTACCTTTACATATAATAAATGTTTTTGGTAATTCGTTTGACACGCTTACAATTTTTTTATTCTGCTCACATCGTCTTAAATAGTCTCTTGTTGACTTTTGCACCGTTGTAATATCCATATCAAAAATCCCTACAATATCTTTGTCCCTTGCCATTGTCAAGTAGCCTAAATGAATATACATTATTAAGAAAGTCCCCCGTTTTCTATCCTGAATATCTTTCCCTCATGCTTTCCTATCTCACCCGAAAGCTCGCATGTCGTTATAATTACCTGATAATCTTTAATTTTATTAAAAATGTAATCTTGCCTTTTATAATCTAATTCGCTCATTACATCATCAAGAAGTACTAACGGGCTTTCATTAGTTATTTCTTTTATAACTTCCGTTTCCCCAAGCTTTAGAGAAAGAGCCGCTGAACGCTGCTGCCCTTGAGAGCCGAAAACCCTTGCACTTTTGCCATTTATATATATACAAATGTCATCCCTATGCGGTCCTATGCCCGTCATTTTTAATAGAACATCATTTTTTCGGCCGCTTTTTAACTTCTCTTTCAATAATTGTTTTATTTCTTCTTCACTTTCTATATTTTCTCCATTACAGTTTAAAAAAACATACTTAATACTAAATTTCTCAGCTTTGTCACAAATACCGTTATAGACATTTTCTGAAAAGTTTTTAAGATAATTAATATATTTCAGTCTTTTATATATAATTTTCGCTCCATATAAAGCAAGCTGTAATTCCCATATTTCAAGAGTATCATAAAGCTGTGAATTATACTGCAAATCTTTCAGCAATATATTTCTTTGCATTAAAGCATATCTATATTTTTTTATAGCCTCTCTATAACTTGGGCTTAGCTGGCATAAGGAAACATCTAAAAACTTGCGCCTTTCAGAAGGACCGTCTTTAATTAAAGCTAAATGAGCGGGTGAAAATATCGTTACGGGAAATTCGCCGACAAATTTTGACGGGGAGGACAATAAAATTCCGTTTTTATAGGCACGGCGTTTATCCGAAAGCGTTATTTCACTGACTATTTTGCGAATACTCGTTTGATATTCTGCTTTTATTTTGGCAATATCTTTACCAAACATTATAATATCGCTGTCTTTTCCGCCTCTAAAGCTTTTATAACCCGTTAAAAGCCAAAGACTTTCAATAATATTAGTTTTTCCCTGTGCGTTTCTGCCGTAAATTATATTTAAGTTGCCGGAAAAGTCGATATTTAAATTTTCAATGTTCCTGTACTGTGTTAATGCTAAATTGTTAACTTCCATCTTTTTTAATCTTGTATTGCTCTAATCCGATTTCAACCATATCGCCGTCTCTCAGCTTTTTCCCTCGAATTAAACAAACTTCATCATTAACTTTAACCTTTCCGTCACTGATTAATATTTTTGCGTGTCCCCCTGTATTCACAACACTGACAGCCTTTAAAAGGCTGTCAAGCTTTATAAAATCAGTAGAGAGTAAAAATATTTTTTCTTTTTTATTCGCTATTTTAACGCTTATCCTTTTATGCTTCATATTATTAAGCCTTGAGCCGTAACGGCATAATTAAAAATAAGAAAGAGTCCCCCTCAATAGGCTTTATAATAATAGGTGATACTTGACTGTTAAGCTCTATTTTTATTTCATCAGTATTATAAACTTTGAGCGCATCAAGAAGAAAAATATTATTAAACCCTATTTCAAGCCTTTTTCCCTCTATTTTGGCAGGTATTTTATCATTTACTGTGCCTATTGCCGTTGTGCTTGAAACTTTTATTATATCCTCATCAAATATACAGCGAACAGGGCTTTTATTCTTATTTGTTATTACAAGAGACGCCCTTTCAATACTTTCTGTAAATAATCTTAGTTTTAATATTGCCGTTGTAGAGCAGGATGAGGGAATTGTGGATTCATACTTTAAAAACTCACCCTCTAAAAGCCGTGAAACAAGCACATAGCCGCCTATTTCAAAAACAACGATGCGTTTTCCTATATTGAGTACTATATTTTCATCTTCATCGCCGGAAAGGCGCATAATCTCTGAAAGTGTTTTAGAAGGCACAACGAAAGAAATCTCCTGTCCGTCATAATTTATTGATTCATTTCGTATTGCTAAACGAAAACCGTCAACGGCTATAAGCCTTAAACTGCCTTTTTTTACTTCAAATCTTATTCCTTTATGAACTAATTTAGTATCACTTGTTGAAGTTGCGAATATAGTCTGCCTTATCATTTCTTTTAATATAGATTGTTTTACGCTAAGAGTATAGCCTCCGCTTACAGAGGGCAGCTCCGGATAATCATCCGCAGAAATTCCTATTAGCGAAAAATCTGCATCTCCTGAAGTAATTCGGCAAAGGTTATGCTCGTCAACTTCAATTTCAACGCGCTCTGCCGGAAGCGACCTTAAAATGTCACAAAACAGGCGGGCGTTTAAGACAGCGCTGCCTTCTTTCTCAACCTTGCAATCTAAAGCTGTTGTTATTCCCATTTCAAGGTCATAACCCGAAAGCGTTAGTTTAGATGATTTAGCTTCCATTAATATTCCTTCAATGGACGGTAATGTGCTTTTTTGAGAAACAGCTCTTTGAACTGTAGAGCAGACCTCATAGAGATTATGTGTATTACATTGGATTTTCATATATTTTCCCCCAATATATAAATATTATAGTAGTTGTAGTAGACAGTGTTGAAATTGTCATAAACTTCGGAATATCTTTACTGTAAAGGCAATCTAAGATTATTTTGATGTCTAAAAAATGTTAAATAAAAAAAATGAATTTTCTTAAAAGGAAAGTTATTTGAAACTGTCAGTAACAGAGTGTTGAATGTTAAAGAAATTGTCAGTCAATTTAATTTTCCTGCACATTTTTTACAATCTCAAAAATAGTTGCTTTAAGAGCAGGGTTCTGCTCCATTTTACTTTCAACGGCCTGAATAGAGTATAGTACAGTAGAATGGTTTTTACCCCCGAATTCATTGCCGATAGCCTCAAGTGATAAGTTCGTAATTTCTCTTATAATATACATTGAAATTTGACGAGCGTTTGAAATAGCCGCTTTTTTCTTGTCAGAGCGAATATCTTCAACCATAACGCCAAAAGTCTTTCCAACAAGCTCTATTATATTGCTTATTGTGACGCTTATCGGACGATTTACGGTCAACACATCTTTAATTGCTTCATTTGCAAGCACGAGCGGCGGTATAGACGGGTCGATAAGTGTAATGGCATGTATTTTTTTAACTACTCCCTCAAGCTGACGAATGTTTGTTTTAACCTTTTCAGCTATGTAAACGACAATATCGTCAGGCAGCCGCAATCCAAGCCCCTCTGATTTACGCTTAATAATAGCGGCCCTCGTTTCATAGTCAGGCGATTGAATATCAACAAGAAGACCTTGCTCAAATCGAGAAGCTATTCTTTCTTCAAGCCTTTCCATATCTTTAGGCGGACGGTCAGAGGTAAGCACAATTTGTTTGCCGGCAGTAATAAGAGCATCAAAGGTATGGAAAAACTCCTCCTGAGTTTGCGTTTTACCGGCGATAAACTGGACATCGTCAAACAGCAGAGCGTCAGTGTTACGGTATTTTTTTTGAAATTCCGACATTTTCTTTTCGCTCATATGAGCTACAAGGCTGTTAGTAAAGCTTTCACCATTAGTATAAAGGACATTTGTTTTTGGCTTTCTTTTAAAAATCTCTTTCTCTATTGCCATTAATAAGTGAGTTTTGCCGAGACCGGAACGACCGTAAATGAAAAGCGGATTGTGTACGCCGCCGGGATTTTTCGCAACGGCATTCGCGGCAGCATATGCAAGGCGGTTAGATGAACCGACTATAAATGTATCAAATGTGTTTTCAAATGATTTAAGGGAGGAAGCTTCCTGCTCTTCTTCCTGCTCCTCCTGTGCGGCAGTTATAACAACCTCAATCTCAAAACCAAGCACACTTAAAAATGCCTCTTTAATTACCGAAAGGAACTTTTCAGTAACGATAGCTTTCTTAAATTCATGTGTTGCAAGGCAGACTTTGCCGTTATCAAAGCTTTCAGGAACGAGCGAGCCTATCCAAAGCTTGTACGCCGCCTCGGTAGCTACATTTCTTTTACACTCCTCCAAAACAGCAGGCCAAATATCCGACATAAAAAAAACAAAGGAGGTACTATCCAATAAACTTCACCCCGTAAAAATTTACATTAAGATGTATATATACAAATAATATATTGCTAACAAAGTATATCATAAATCCATATCTTTTTCAATCATTTTAGCCAAACAAAAGCGATAAATCACAATAAAATTAAAAAAACATTGTATTTTATAAAAGTTTTTAGTACAATATAAGATGTTTAACTATGTTTTATTATGACATTGAAAGGCAAGGTTTAATATATGAGGTATTCGGGCGAGAAATGCCCTGTTTGTAAAACGGATTTTATAGACGAAAGCGACATTGTCGTTTGTCCCATATGCGGTACGCCGCACCATAGGGATTGTTGGAACGAATTGGGCAATTGTTTTAATAAAGAGCTTCACGAAAGCGGTTTTATATATATGCCGCCCAGCAGTGAGACGGACGAAAAAGCAGAAGAACGGGTCAATTTACAAATTGAAAATAAAGGTTTGCACATAAAAACCGATGAAAACTTAAAAAGCGGCGGACAAGTCTTTTCGCCATACTTAAATTCATCAGCAGAGCCTATAACGATGCAAACGGATATAGGAGGCATAACGGGAGAGGAATACGCAAGTTTTTTAGGCGCTTCCGCAAGAAGATATATGCCGAGATTTCTCTTTTTGCAGAAAACGGGCAAAAAGATGATGACTAACTTGTTCGCCTTTTTATTGCCGTTTACATTCGCGGCATATAAGAGGATGTATAAATTAGCGGCAATACTTTTAGCCGTTAACATATTTTTTATTGGCATAGGAATATACGGCTCACTTCAAAAGGAGCCGGTTAAAGCTATTTTTATAATGTTTAATGAGGCTGTTCTTGACGGTGAAATAACACAAACCGAAATGGAGCAGATAAAAGACGCTGTCGAGGGGCTGTCTCAAATAGAGCTTGGCACGAATTGGACGGATTATGTAACAAGATATAAACTTGCCGTCAATATTTTCACAGGGCTTTTCGCGACATATTTATATATGAAAGAAAGCGAAAGGAAAATAAAAGGGCTAAAGGCGAACGATATTCCGAAAGAAATGTATGACACCTTACTTTATAAACTTGGCAAAGGCACGCTCATGTTGCCGGTTTTGGGCTATATTGCTATATTTTTAGCGGCGATGGTAATTCTTAAATTCAGCATATGAAAGAGAAAAGCGGAGGCAGATATGAAAATAACTTATTATGGAACGGCGGCGTCAGAAGGTTTCCCCGGGCTTTTTTGCTCTTGTGAGCCGTGTGAAAAGGCAAGAGCGAAAGGCGGCAAAAACCTAAGAACCCGCTCACAAGCGCTTATTGACGACACGCTGCTTATAGATTTTCCGGCAGATACATATATGCATGTGTTAAACTTTGGGCTTGATTTAAGAAAGATAAAAACCCTTTTAATAACCCATTCACACGACGACCATCTGTATCCAAAAGATTTTGAATACAGAAGATACGGTTTCGCGTATTTTGATGTGGATGTGAAAGACCTTATCCCTATAACTGTTTACAGCTCAGAAAAATCAAGTAAATCCATAGTAGAAATAATAGATAAATTAGAGCTTGAAAAAAACAATAGTTTTACATGGAAACAGGCAAAGGCTTTCTCCTCTTTCACTGTTGGGGAATATAAAATAACCCCGCTTGAAGCAGACCATGACATAAGAACAGAGCCTTTAATTTATATGATTGAAAACAAAAAGGAAGGCAAAGCTATACTTTATGCCCACGATACGGGCAGATTTAAGGACAGTACATGGGATTATATAGAAAAAAGCGGTGTGCGATTTGACTTTGTATCCCTTGACTGCACAGCTATAATCAAGGATTATGAAGGCAATCATATGGGAATAGCGGGCGGTGAGGCAGTAAGAAAACGCTTAATTAAAATTGGCGCCGCGGACGAGAAAACAAAGTTTTGTCTTAACCATTTTTCACATAACGGACTTCTCATTCACGATGAGTTGGTAGAGGTAGCGGCAAAAAAAGATTTTCTTGTGTCGTATGACGGCGCAGTATATGAGTTTTAACTAAGGAGCAGATATGAACGCACCGCTTGCAGATAGGTTAAGACCCGTATCGTTAGACGATATGGTGGGGCAGGAGCATTTATTAAAAAAGGGAATGCCGCTTTACAACATAATAAATTCAGGCTCTTTACCTAACCTCATTTTTTACGGACCTCCCGGCACGGGCAAAACGACGCTTGCGGGAATAATTGCCGAAAAGACAGAGAAAAGCCTAAGACGCTTAAACGGCACAACATCATCAACTTCAGATATTAGAGACATTATTTCAGAAATAAACACGCTCTCAGCGCCGGGCGGTATACTTTTATATCTTGATGAGATACAATATTTCACGAAAAAGCAGCAGCAAACGCTGTTAGAGTTTTTAGAAAACGGCGATATAACGCTCATAGCCTCCACAACGGAAAACCCGTATTTTTATATTTACGGCGCAATACTAAGCCGCAGCACCGTATTCGAGTTTAAGCCGATTGACAAAAAGCAGGCAGAAAAAGCCGTTATAAAAGCTTTCTCTTTTCTTGAAAAAGAGCGGGGAGAAAAGCTTGATATTGAAAAAGGCGTTATAGAGCATATAGCCTCGGCGTCCGGCGGGGATGTCAGAAAAGCTATAAACGCGTGTGAGCTTTCTGTTCTTGCCGCAGAAAACCCTAAAAGCGGTGCGAAAAGAAAAATAACGCTGACAAATGCACGCTCATTAACTCAAAAAGCATCTTTAAGGTACGATAGAGACGGTGACGAGCATTACGACATTCTTTCGGCATTTCAAAAGTCTATGCGCGGCTCTGATACTAACGCGGCACTCCACTATCTTGCAAGACTGCTAATAGCGGGGGACTTGCCCTCTGCCGTAAGGCGGCTAATAGTTACGGCATCCGAAGATGTAGGGCTTTCTTACCCTAACATAATCCCCATAGTAAAAGCGGCGGCAGACAGCGCGCTTATGGTAGGACTGCCCGAGGCGAGAATTCCGCTTGCAAACGCCGTAATCCTCATTTGCAGCAGTCCGAAATCAAATTCTGCATGTGTTGCTATAGACGCCGCCATGGACGATATAAGAAACGGAAAAACGGGAGCAATTCCAAGGACGCTTCAAAACAAGCATTTTGACGGCGAAGATACGGCAGTAAAGGGTCAATTTTATAAATACCCGCACAGCTTTGAAAATCACTGGGTTTCTCAACAATATCTGCCCGATACAATAAAGAACAGCGTTTACTATGTACCGGGTGACAATAAAAACGAGCAAGCCGCAAAGGAATATTGGGATAAAATAAAAAACAAATAGCACATAAAAGGATTTGACGATATGGAGCAAAAAGAAAAAAAGCAAACGGTATTCAGCTTAATTCAGCCGACGGGAACGCCTACTCTTGGCAATTACTTAGGCGCGCTTAAAAATTGGGCGAATATGTCTGATGAATATGATTGCCTTTTTGGAATAGCTGACTTACACTCTATAACAGTTCCGGACTTCAGAGAAAAGCCGGCACAGCTTAGAAAAAATACGCGTGAGCTTTACGCTTTGCTGCTTGCTTTGGGACTTTCTCCGGACAAGAACACGCTTTTTGTGCAAAGCCATGTGGCGGCGCATTCACAGCTTGCGTGGATACTCAACTGCTACACACAGTTTGGGGAAGCGTCACGAATGACGCAGTTTAAGGACAAAAGCGCAAAGCATAAGGACAATATAACGGTAGGACTTTTCGCTTATCCCACGCTTATGGCGGCGGACATACTCCTTTATAACGCAAGTTATGTTCCGATAGGGCAGGACCAAAAACAGCACCTTGAGTTGGCGCGGAATATAGCGGAAAGATTTAACGCAATTTACGGGGAGATTTTTACCGTTCCGGAGCCTTTAATAGGCAAAACGGGAGCAAAGGTAATGTCACTTACAGAGCCTCTTAAAAAAATGAGCAAATCAGATGAAAACGAAAAGTCTTATATCACACTCCTTGACGAGCCGAGTTCTATCGTAAAAAAGATAAAAAGTGCCGTTACGGATAGTGAATCAGAGGTTTTATACCGTGAGGGGAAAGACGGTATTAACAATTTAATAATCATGTATTCGGCATGTACGGGACAAAGCATAAAAGAGATAGAAAACGAGTTTTCGGGCAAAGGGTACGGCGCTTTTAAGTCTGCAGTTGCAGATGCCGTTGTAAAGGAGCTTATGCCTATAAAAGAAAGGTATAATCAGTATATAGCAGATAAAGAATACTTAGATAAATGCATGAGAGAGAACGCCGAAAAGGCGGCTGTTCGCTCACAAAGAACACTTAATAAGGTTATGAAAAAGGTAGGCTTTTTACAAATATAAGGAGGTTTTTTCATGTACAAATTTCCCATTGGCGTAATCACTGATTGTTTTAGAGTGCCGCCTAAAGAGGCTGTGGTAAAAGCGGCAGGCATTGACGGAATACAGGGTATTCAAGTCTATTCCACGAGGGGTGAAATGGCTCCCGAAAACCTTACGAAACAGGCAAGAAAAGAGTTTTTAGATTTAGTAAAATCTAACGGGCTTATTATTTCCGCGCTTTGCGGCGACCTTGGCGGCGGAGGCTTTGTGCATCCCGAAAAAAATCCCGAAAGGATTGAAAAGTCAAAGAGAATTCTTGACCTTGCAAAAGAGCTTGAAACAAATGTTGTTACGACGCATATCGGCGTTGTTCCCGCGGATATTAATCATGACAGATATAAAATTCTTCAAGACGCGTGCCGCGAGCTTGCGGAATATGCCGATTCAATAGACGCATATTTTGCAATTGAAACGGGACCTGAAACATCGTTAGTGTTAAAAGAGTTTCTTGATACACTCGGCTCGAAAGGCGTTTCAGTAAACCTTGACCCCGCAAACCTTGTTATGGTAACAGGAGACGACCCTGTAAAAGCAGTTTACAATCTTAAAGATTATATAGTCCACACCCACGCAAAAGACGGGAAAAGGCTGTTTGAAAAAGACCCTGAAATAGTTTACGGTATGGCAAAGTCAGAAATAGTAACGGGGCCCTCTTTTCTGGAAGTTCCATTAGGAGAGGGCGGCGTTAATTGGCCGGCATACCTCTCGGCTCTTGACGATATCGGATTTAAAGGATTTCTTACAATAGAAAGGGAAGTTGGAGACGACCCGGCGGGAGACATTGTGAAAGCAGTCGACTTCTTACAGGATATGATGGCTTAAAGGTACAGATATGAAAACAATAGCGGCGATAGCCACGGCGCAAGCGGCGGCAGGCATTGGAATTGTTAGGATTTCAGGCGATAGGGCAATAGAAATTGCCGACAAAGTTTTTGTTACCGCTTCGGGGGAAAAACTCTCCTCCCGAAGCGGATATTCTGCTGCTTTAGGCGATGTTTATGACGGTAAAACGAAAATAGATAAAGCTATTGCATTGTTGTTTCGCGCGCCGAAAAGCTATACGGGAGAAAATGTTGTAGAGCTTTCAGGGCATGGCGGCCCGTATGTTATGAGCAGAATTCTTAGGGCTGTATTGAACGCGGGCGCAGAGCCTGCAAGCCCCGGCGAGTTTACGAAAAGAGCATTCTTAAACGGCAAGCTTGACTTATCAGAGGCTGAGGCGGTAATGAGCGTAATAGGAGCGAAAGGCGAAGCGGGGCATAAAGCGGCCTTAAACGCTCTTTTAGGGCACACAAGCAAAAAAATCTCTGAACTGGCGGCGAAGCTAACGAAAATTTGCGCTCACCTTGCCGTATGGGCGGACTATCCCGAGGAGGATATAAAGGAGCTTTCAGAAGAAAGCCTTATAGCTTCACTAACAACAATAAAGACTGACCTTTTTAATCTGATAAACTCATTTGACGCGGGAAAAGCCGTTATAGACGGCATAGAAACCGTCATAGCAGGCAAGCCGAATGTCGGTAAATCTACATTATTAAATCTTCTTTCAGGCAGTGAAAAGGCAATAGTTACACCGCACGCAGGTACGACAAGGGATATAATCGAGGAAACGGTGCGAATAGGTAATGTGACGCTGAAACTTGCTGACACAGCAGGAATTCACGAAAATATATCGTCTGAGATTGAAGAAATAGGCGTTAAAAGAGCTGTTTTAAGAATGGAAAGAGCGCCCTTTGTAATTATTGTATTAGAGGCGGTAAATGAGCTTACAAAATCGGAGGAGGAGCTTTTAAGAAAAGCCGCCGAAAAGAAAGTTCTTGTGGCAATTAACAAAACGGATTTAGGCGTAAAGCTTGATGTTAATAAGGTAAAAAGATATACGGAAAATATAGTATACATTTCGGCTAAAAGCGGCGAGGGATTACAGGAGCTTATATCTGCCGCGGAAAGCATTTTAGGTACGGCAGACTTTGACTCATCGGAACCTATTTTAATTACAGAAAGGCAAAGAAAACTCGTCAAAACAGCTTATGAATGTGTAAGTGAAGCTTTAGAAGCTATAAAAATGGGCATGACACGAGATGCAGTAAACATTAGTCTTGACGGTGCGGTAAACGCCCTTTTAGAGCTTACGGGAGAAAGAGCGTCAGAAGCCGTTGTGGACGAGCTGTTTAAGAGTTTTTGTGTAGGGAAATAAGGGAAAAGCTATGGAATACTTTGCAGGTGAATATGATGTGGCAGTTATAGGCGCGGGGCATGCCGGTATAGAGGCGGCTCTTGCGGCGGCAAGGCTTAATGTGAAAACCATTGTGTTTACAATAAACCTTGATTGGATAGGTCTTCTTGCGTGCAATCCCTCAATAGGCGGCACCTCTAAAGGGCATCTCGTAAGGGAAATAGACGCCCTTGGCGGAGAAATGGGAAAAGCGGCTGACAAAACGCTTATCCAAAGCAGAATGCTAAACACAGGAAAAGGCCCTGCCGTGCGCTCACTTAGAGCGCAGATTGACAGAGTTCTGTATACAAAATATATGAAGCTTGCACTTGAAAGCCAAAAAAATCTTGACCTTATGCAAGCAGAAATAACAGAGCTTAAAAAAGAAAAAAGCGGCCTTTACAGGCTTAAAACAAAGCTTGAGTGCGTTTATACGGCAAAGTGCGTTATAATTGCGACGGGTACATTTTTAGGCGGTAAAAACTATATAGGAGAAGTTGTTTTTGACAGCGGACCTGACGGTATGTTTCCGTCTATTGAGCTTTCTAAATCTATAAAAGACTTGAATATATCACTTCGCCGTTTTAAGACGGGTACGCCGCCGCGCATAAATGCGGACAGTGTAGACTTTTCACAGCTTGAGGAGCAAAGAGGCGACGAAAATATAACCCCGTTTTCCTTTGGAACGAAAGAAAAGCTTAAAAATTATGCGTCGTGCCACATAACATATACTAACGAAAATACGAAGCAGATAATTCTTGACAATCTTAACCGTTCTCCTCTTTATTCGCACAAGATTGAGGGAATAGGGACAAGATATTGCCCAAGTATTGAGGACAAGATTGTCCGCTTTTCAGAAAAGGAGCGCCATCAGGTGTTTATCGAGCCTTGCGGGCTTGATACGAAAGAGCTTTATTTACAAGGGCTTTCAAGCTCGCTGCCTGTGGATGTTCAAAAAGACATACTTAAAAGCGTAAAGGGACTTGAAAACGCAAGGGTTATGAGACATGCGTATGCGATAGAGTATGACTGCACTAACCCTATGTGTTTAAAACCTACGCTTGAGTTTCTTGACTTTGAGGGACTTTACGGCGCAGGGCAGTTTAACGGCTCCAGCGGATACGAGGAAGCGGCGGCGCAAGGGCTTATAGCCGGCATAAATGCCGCGCGAAAGGTGCAAAATAAGAAAGATGTTATACTGCCGCGCTCATCGTCATATATTGGCACATTAATAGACGATTTAGTTACAAAAGGCTGCATGGACCCGTACAGAATGATGACCTCAAGAAGTGAGTACAGGCTGATTTTAAGGCAAGATAACGCTGATTTACGACTGACTGAAACGGGTTATAATTTAGGGCTTGTAAGTGAAAAAAGGCTTTTAGCCGTAAAAGAAAAAGAAAAGGCTATAAAAAGAGAGATTAAAAGAGCAAAGAAAACTGCTATACCGCCAAGCCATGAATTAAACGAGCTTTTAATTTCACGCGGTACGGCGCCTCTTGAAACGGGCGCAAAGCTTTTTGAGCTTATAAAACGCCCGCAGCTTGACTATGAATGTTTGCTGCCTTTTGATAAAGAACGACCGGATTTACCGCCTGAAGTAATAGAGCAAGCGGAAATTGAAATAAAATACGAGGGATATATAAAAAGGCAGCAGGCAGATATAGCGGAAGCGGCGCGTCTTGAAAAAAAGAGACTCCCGGATGATATAGACTACAAAAGCATTACAGGATTAAGGCTTGAAGCGGCTGAAAAGCTTTCAAAGATTAGACCGTCAAGTGTAGGGCAGGCTTCAAGAATAAGCGGCGTTTCACCGGCAGATATATCTGTAATTTTAATTTATTTACGAAAAAGATAATTGAAATCAAACAAATGTTTGCTTTTTAAATTCGTTTATGCTATAATTACCTTAATCTTTACCAGATGGAAAGGATTGTGAGTATTATGGAGTCAATTAATGCAACGCAAAAAAGGATTTATGAATATCTTATGGAGCGTTCACAAGACGGTGTTCCGCCATCGGTCAGGGAAATCGGCGCCGCAGTGGGGCTAAAATCAACATCCTCTGTCCAAGCCGCGCTTGACGCGCTTGAAAAGGCAGGGTACATTATGCGCGACCCGCTTTTAAAACGCTCAATAAGGCTTTTAGGGCAGGTTGACAATGTAATTTCCGTTCCGCTTTTAGGAACCGTTACCGCCGGTATGCCCATTCTTGCTGTTGAACAGATTGAGGGATATATACCGTATTCCGGCAGAGTTTCAAGGGATAAACCGTTATTCGCGCTAAAAGTTCGGGGCGACAGTATGATACAAGCGGGAATTTTTAGCGGTGATATTGTAATAGCGGAAAAAACGCCGTATTGCGAAAACGGCGAAATTGTTATTGCCATGATTGAGGAAGAAGCAACGGTAAAGCGTTTTTATAAAGAGAACGGTCATTTTAGATTACAGCCCGAAAATGATGAATTTGAGCCGATTATTACGAATGAAGTAATAATTCTTGGCAAAGTGCTTGCACTTTATCGGGAATTTGGTTAATAATATACTCATAAAGAACAATGGGGGAAAAAGATGAAGGACATAGCATTTTACGATGTAAAGCCGTATGACAAGATGTATTTTGATGCCCTTTCCCCTTTATATGGGTTTAATTTGAGGTGTTTTGAAAGCAAGCTCCACGAACACAGCGCAGTCTTATCACAAGGGTGTGACGGAGTAATTGCTTTTGTAAACGATTCCGCAGACAGAAAAACAATAGAAAAGCTCCACTCTTTTGGCATAAAAGTCATGGCGCTTAGAAGTGCGGGATATAATAATGTTGACTTAAAAGCGGCATTCGGCAAAATTCATATTTTACGCGTGCCTGCTTATTCACCTTATGCCGTAGGCGAGCATACGGCGGCGCTGCTTTTAGCGCTGAACCGCAAAATTCACCGTGCTTATAACAGAACGAGGGAGCATAATTTTGCGCTCTCAGGGCTTACGGGCTTTGACCTTTACGGCAAAACAGTAGGCGTTATCGGCACAGGCAGAATAGGCAGAGTTTTTATTGATATTTGCAAAGGCTTTGGAATGAAAGTTTTATCATATGACCTGTTTCCTGACGAAAATGCGGGAATAGACTATGTTTCGCTTTCTGAGCTTTATAAACGCTCTGACATTATTTCGCTTCACTGCCCTTTAACGAAAGACACGAAGCACATTATTAACGAGCATGCGCTTTCACTTATGAAAGACGGTGTTTATATATTAAACACATCGCGCGGCGCGCTTATAGATACGGAGGCACTCCTTACTGCCATTAAGAATAAAAAGGTCGGGGCTGTGGGACTTGATGTTTATGAGGAAGAAGAAGACTTCTTTTTTGAGGATTTTTCGGGTGAGATTTTAGAGGACGACACGCTTTTGCGGCTTTTATCAATGCCGAATGTCTTAGTAACGGGGCATCAAGCGTTTTTAACAAAGGAAGCGCTTGAAAACATAGCAAAAGAAACACTGCAAAACTTAAAAGACTTTTTCGACGGGAAGCCGCTTAAAAATGAGGTTTGCTATCGCTGTGAAAAATACGGAACCTGTATACAAAATCACGAGCAGCGTTGTTTTTAGAAATATTAAATAAAGACCGGACTGAAAAATCAGTCCGGCTTATTTTTTATGGTACAAAGACTACTCAAACTTAACGGCTGTGCCCGAAACGATTATCATCATCATACCGTTGTTTACACCAAGCACCTCGTAGTCAACCGCTACGCCTACTATAGCGTTTGCGCCCATTATAGCGGCACGCTCAGATACTTCACGCAAAGCATCTTCGCGGGATTTTAGAAGCTCATTTTCATAAGTTGCACTTCTTCCTCCAAAAAAGTTTGAAAGTCCTGCCTTAAAATCCTTAATGAAGTTAATTCCGACAACGACTTCGCCGAAAACAGGTCCTAAGTACTGTGTTATTCTGTATCCTTCAATATTTTGTGTTGTTGTGATTAGCATAATTTTATCTCCAATCCCTTGGTGTTCCTGAAAAATCAGTGACATCTTCTTTCATATAATGACCTTCGCGAAGGCGTGTAGCGCCAAAGCGCATTAAGTCATCATAAAACTTTTTGTTTTCATCTTTCCAGCCTGCTGCATTCTTTAAGCGTGAGAATTCCGCCTCTTTGTTACAAGCTTTCCAATACCGCCATGAAAGCTCGCTTTTTTCAATATTTTCATAAACCGTATCGTTATTTGCAAGCTTTTTGGCATTTTCCCAAAGCTCATCAATATAAGCAATTTCGTTTTTAGTGATATTCAGAACAGCTTTATCGGTTATATCCCTATAAATAGTCATATGCGTGTTGTTCTGTCCGGTTTTCGAGCATGTAAACCGTATATACTCTTTTATATATTGCCAACCGTCACCATAGTATTCTTTAAGAAATCCGTCCGACTCTTTTTCAAGGTCACAATAAGCGTCCCATAACAAGCGTGAAAGTAAGTATGCCCTATACTCTGCAAATTCGACATTGCACTCGCTTGCCGTATAGTTGCCCTCCTCATAAACGCCGACAACGCTATTTTCGACAAAAAGCTGCATATTTGCCTGAATTACATTGAAGTTTGGAAACGGCGCCGCATAATGCGAATAGTTAGTCGTATAATCCCATACATAAAGCCTGTTTGAAATCTCCGCCCATTTTTTAAGGTCATCACAGAACTTTACATTTTGCGGGCAGTCGGGGTCTGAAAGCGGGTGCGCAAAACAGCATTCTATTGAGCAAAGGCGCACAATGACATTATCTAAAGGCTTAATGTGTAAAGGCGGTGTGCGCGTATACTGATAAGCGAATGTATCAAACGCGGCGTCGGGGAATTCGTCTTTACAAGCGTCAGCAATTTGATTTACGAAGTTTAACATCGTACCGGCGTGCGAGCCTTCATAGTCGTCAATAGCTTTACATGACGGGCATTCACAATAATCTTGATTGTCGTGCTGTGTTAAAGACACGATAGCTGTGGGGTCACGCCTTAAATATTCTTTAACTTCTGCTATGACGATATTTAGGACATCGGGATTAGTCAGGCATAATTGCCTGTCTGTCCGCTTGCCGTTTCGAAGCGCGAAATATTCCGGATGACTTTCAAAGTATTGTGACGCCTTGCAGAATTGCGTTGTAAGCGTGTGCGCGAAGCTGCCCACATAACCCATATACCCGCCGTTTTCGGCGGAAAGAGAACGGTATATGTTAGAATTTAATTTGTTGGCAAGACTGTATTCAAGATTTTTTGGGCTAATCCAATCCGTTTCTCTATATTCAAGGTACGGTTTTTGGGAAATGTTTAAGTTTAGGGGAACTTTTACAGTTGTGCTTTTCGGCATATGGTAAAGGTTGTGAGCGTAAGCGCGAAAACCGAAAGCCTCCTCTAAAAAAGCATAAACGCTGTAAAGAGTGCCGCGCTTTTCGGCGCCCGCTATTATGATTTTTTTGTCCCTAATAAAAACATTAACATCCTCAAGCCCAAAAGAAGAGCGATTAACAGTGTATTCGCTGCCCTCACGATTAGTTTTCCCGACGATAATTTCTTTGGGAGAAGAAACTACGCTATCAGATACAATAGGAATAAGTGTGCCGCTTATTTCCTTTAAGTAGTGCTGAAGTTTAAGCGCTGCCGTGTATTCGGAATTACCTTGCCCCTTTGCGCAAACTATAACATAATCACTGACGCCATTTTCAATTATTGTCATAGAGGGCACCTCCTCTGGAATATTAATAATTTCTTCAGGTACAAAGGGAGGAACAACAGGATTTACGGTGTTTGAAATAATTACGGCAAGTATGGAAAGAAGAGCCGCCATCTTTTTAAGAACATCAAAAATATTGTCGTAACTCATAAAACCCTCCGTTAATCTTTAGATTTTCCGCAGTTACTACAGAAGTTGCCCTTGTTTTCTGTACCGCAGGAGCAACGCCAACTGTCTGGATTTTTAGGATTTCCGCAGTTACTGCAAAAATTACCCATATTTTCGGTACCGCATGTGCATTTCCAAGCGTCTTTATCTTTTTGTTCATTACCAAGCTCAAACAAGCCTTTTGCGCCGCTGCCTGCGCCTGCCGCCATATTCATACCGGCAAAAGCCATAAAAGCACCTGCGCCTTCGTTAGCTGCCGCGGCTTTCATAGCCGCCGCTTGCGCCTCTGTAAGAGCCGCCGCCGCCATTGTCGGGTCTTTGAGTACGGCGCTCTTTTGAAGCTCCTTAATCATATTTTCATCGTTTTCAGATGCCGTAACAGAGCTTACTCCGAAAGAGGAGATTTTAATACCCCGAAGCTTCATCCACATAGCCGAAAGGATTTCGTTTAGCGCTTGTGACAGCTCCGTTGTGTGATTTGGAACAGCGCTGTATCTTATGCCCATCTCGGAGATTTTCGCGAAAGCCGGCTGTAAAGCCGTCAAAAGCTCTGTCCTAAGCTGGTCTTCAATCTCGTCACGCGAATATTCATAGTCAACATTTCCGCTGACATTTTTATAAAACAAAATAGGGTCAATAAGACGGTACGAATATTCACCGTGGCAGCGAATAGCGATATCAACATCAAGCCCTATATTTTTATCAACAACTCTAAAAGGAATTGGGTTGACCGTTCCGTATTTATTGCCTACAAGCTCTTTCGTGTTAAAATAATAAACCCTTTGGTCCTTTGCCGTATCGCCCCCGTATGTGAAGCGTTTTCCGAACATCTTAAAACTGTCCTTAACACCTTGACCGAAACCGCCCTCAAAAACGGTAGGCGAGCTTTCGCTGTTATAGGTAAAATGACCTGCTTCAGCGCAGAATTCCACAACTTCGCCTTGGTCTACAATCATCATACATTGACCTTCATGCACAATAACACCGGAGCCGTTTGTAATAAAGTTATCACTGGCTCTTTTATTTGACGAACGCCCCGTAACGCGTTTTTCTCCCTTTTTTACAAGCACATTAGCCGCTATGGAGTCACAAACGAAGAATTCCTTCCATTGGTCTGCGAGTACACCGCCGCCCGAGCCAATAGCCGCCTTAATAAGACCCATATCAATCGCCCCTTTCAAGGTTTTCTTAATATTACCATATTATATATGAAAAGTACAGTAAATTTTATGAGAGAACGAGCAAAAACGGACGGCAAAAATATGCCGTCCGCTCTAAATCATTTATTCATATTTTCGTAAAAATTCTTTTAATCTGTCACTTGGATTTTCTCTAAACACTTCATTCGGCGTACCGCACGACTCGATAACACCGTCGTCCATAAAAATAACCTTTGTGGAAACTGCCTCTGCAAACGCCATTTCGTGTGTGACGATAACCATCGTCATACTGTCGCTTGCAAGTTGCCTTATGACCTTTAGAATTTCGCCTGTAAGCTCAGGGTCAAGTGCGCTCGTAGGCTCGTCAAAAAACAAGATTTTCGGCTCAAGCGCCATAGCCCTCGCTATTGATACTCTTTGCTGTTGACCGCCTGAAAGTTCGCACGGGTAGCTGTAAAACTTATCAGAAAGACCGACGCGCATTAAAATGCTCTTTGCTTTATCCTCTATTTCCGAATGAATTTGTTTGCGGTTTTTTCGGAAATCGGTACGGTTTTTAGCAAGAGATTTTAATGCAAGCGTTACATTGTCAAGCGCTGTGTACTGCGGAAAAAGATTAAAGGATTGAAAAACAAGCCCAATTTGAAGCTGATTTTCACGCTTTTCCTTTTTTGTGAGCTTCTTTTCCGACGAGCTGTCAAAAACCATTCTGCCGCCTACAATTATTCTGCCGCTGTTTGCTGTTTCAAGCTGATTTATACAGCGCAGCAGCGTAGTTTTTCCGCTGCCTGACGAGCCGATAACAGACAGAACCTCGCCCTCGCACAAGTCAAAGGAAACGCCTTTTAAAACATGCGTTCTGCCAAAACTCTTTGTTAAATTCTCAACCTTTAAAACGGGCATTTCCCTTTTCCTTTCTGTTAATTTTAATTAAATCAAGTTTTATAATAATCAAGCTTTTTCTCAACAAAATTAAAGAATAAAGTTAAAATTCCGCAAAACGCAAGATAAAATACTCCTGTGTAAAACAGGGGCCACAAAAGAGCCTCTTTGGCGATAAATCTTTCCGCCGCGTTTATAAGCTCAACAATGGCGATAACACGAATAAGCGAAGTATCTTTAACGAGCGTTATTACTTCGTTGCTGATAGGCGGGAGTATGTGCTTTACGACCTGCATTAAAACTACTTTAAAAAAGGTTTGTGTTTTAGTAAGACCGAGAACCTGTCCCGCTTCATACTGTCCTTTAGGAACACTTTCAATACCGCCGCGGTATATTTCAGAAAAATAGGCGGCGTAATTTATAACAAAGGTGATAAGAGCGGCAAGAAAACGGTCATCCTTAAATATAGGATAGTTAAAAAGCATGCCGGGAACATAAAAAACAACAATTATCTGGAGCATCAGAGGCGTACCTCTGATAATCCAGACAAATGTTTTAGTTGGAATGCTAAAGAGCTTAAACTTTGACATTGAGCCGAATGAGATAATAAGTCCAAGCGGCAGGGAGAATAAAAGTGTAAGCGCAAAAAGCCTGAGTGTAACAAGAAACCCTTGAAAAAGTATAAGGGTTATTTCAAAAAAAGACATTAAACCAACCTTTTAGGGGCTTTGCCGTAAGGCAAAATTATTTTATCTTGACGAGAGAGTCTGCAAGACCGTATTTCTCGGCAATAGCTTTTATTGTGCCGTCAGCCTCAAGCTCTTTGAGAATGCCGTTAACTTTATCAGCAAGGTCAGAGCCTTTGCGGAAGCCTATGCCATAGTATTCCTTGGCGGTTATTTCAGCATCTAAAACCATAAGCTTTGCGAAATCACTGCCTTCTTTGTTAACGAGATAAGCACCCATTGTATAGTCAAGAACAGCGGCATCAGAAGTCTTGGAAAGAACCTCTTTAAGAGCGTCTATCTGACCGTTAACGCCGACATATTTATTATCTTTAAGTGTGGCGTTTGCCTTAATTGCTTTTTCGCCCGCAGAGCCTTTTTCAGCAGTGAAAGAAGCATCGTTTAGAGAGGCTATATCGGTAAACTTTTCGGCATTATCTTTATGGATAACGATAGCCTGTCTGTTTATCATATATTCCTTAGAAAATGTAACATTTGCGGCTCTGTCTTCGTCAATCGTAAAGCCGTTCCAGATGCAGTCAATTGTTTTACCGTTTAATTCAATAATATTTTTGTCCCATATAATTAGCTTAAATTCTGCCGTTACACCGAGTTTTTCGCATACTTTTTCAGCAAGCTCAGCGTCAAAGCCAATCCATTTGCCGTTTGCGTCTTGGTAATCCATCGGCTCAAAATCCGTTATGCCTATAACGAGCTTTTTGTTTGCAAGAATATTTTCAAGGTCTTTTACGACGGGGGCAGCCGTTGTGCTGCTGCCGTCTGTTGTTTTTGTGTCGCCGTCGCCATTACCGAGGCAGGAAGTAAGCGTAAAAACAGTTACAGCCGCAAGAACAAGGCAAATAACTATAGATATTTTCTTTTTCATTTAATTAATCCTCCTAAAATTTGTTGTGCTGTTGACCATATTAACCTGTTAGCGTGGTAAAGTAAAGCGTTTTCTAAAAATTTGTAAATAAATACAACATAGGCGTAAAAAACCTATGCTGTTATGTCTATTTTGTTGAATGAATTACTTATTGAATACAAAAGGCAAAGGGAAAAGCTCTTGTAAGCTTTTTTCCGTTACAGAACCGTCCTGCCCGCGTATGAGTATTATAAATTCACCGCCGCAAAACTCTGACATAACCTGCCTGCAAACGCCGCAAGGAAGGCATAAATCTGCCTTTTCACCATTTTTCCCGCCAACTACGGCTATTTTCAGAAATTCTTTTCTGCTATTACTTACAGCCTTAAAAATGGCAAGCCTTTCAGCGCAGATACAAGGAGAATAAGCGGAATTTTCGATATTGCAGCCCGTAACGACTCCACCGTTTTTTAACAGTAAAGCCGCCCCTACCCTAAAACTTGAATAAGGAGAATAAGAATTTTCCATAGCCTCTGCCGCTAAATCAATAAGCTTTTCGTTATCCATAATATACTCCTTCTAACTAATTTTTGCCGTATTAAAATTTGGATGGAATATTAACGGCAGTTTTTAGTGCTAAAACTATCATTTCATCAAAGGACTCCTGGCGCTCTTTTGCGCTCAAGGATTTGCCTGTTATAAGACTGTCTGACACCGTAAGGATAGAAAGCGCGCGTTTATTACTGCGTGCGGCATTCATATAAAGCGCGGCGCACTCCATTTCAACTGCCAAAACACCCATTTTACCCCAAAGCGAAAGTGACTTTTCATTTTCAGGCTTTAATTCCTCGTCCGCATAAAAAACATCAGAGGAAAGGACATTCCCTATATGAGTTTTTAAGTTTTCTTCATTAGCTTTCTGTTTGCAAAGTGAAAGCAAATCATAGTCGGCAATAGGCGCAAATGCTCCCGGCAGGCTAAAAGCAGCGGCATACGCGGAATTTGTACACGCCCCCAAGGCAAGTATAATGCTTCTTACTGATATGTCTTTTTTCATAGCGCCGGCAGAGCCAATCCTTATAATGTTGTCCACATCAAAAAAGTTAAAAAGCTCATAGCTGTAAATCCCCATTGACGGCATACCCATACCGCTTGCCATTACAGATACTTTCTTGCCCAGAAACTCACCGGTATAACCCTGTATCCCTCGTACATTGTTAACAAGAACAGCGTTTGTCAGAAAATTTTCGGCAACATATTTAGAGCGTAAAGGGTCGCCCGGCATCAAAACCGTTTTTGCAAAATCAGAAGGTTTCGCGTTAATATGCGGCGTTGGGTATGAGTTTTTCATATTTATTCTCCTAATACTTACTTTAATTTTCCATTCAATTCGGTTGAGGGCAAAGGCGCCCTACATTTTCCGTTTTCCATTATAAAGGTAAAGCCTGTCTAAGTATATTTTACCATATCGTTTAAATATATCAAGAAATATTTGAAAAAGCTGTTTTGCTGTGGTATACTTACAAAATAAAGCGTAGAAAGGTGTGTTATCATATGGCTTGTGATAAATTTGGAAAACAGGGTCTTACTTTTGATGATGTACTTCTTGTCCCGGCGAAGTCGGACATACTTCCAGCTGATATTAACTTAAAAACAAAGCTTGCGGGGGACATTTTTCTTAATACCCCTATTATGACCGCGGCTATGGACACCGTTACTGAAACCCGAATGGCAATTGCAATTGCACGGGAGGGAGGTATCGGTGTTATTCATAAGAATATGTCTATAAATGAGCAAGAGGCTATGGTTGACCAAGTTAAAAGGAGCGAGCATGGCGTTATTACCAACCCGTTTTTTCTTTCACCTGACCATTATGTCTATGACGCTATGGATTTAATGCAGCGTTTTAGGATTTCCGGTGTACCTATATGCGAAAAGGGTAAGCTCGTCGGCATACTGACGAACCGAGATTTACGATTTATGACGGATTTTAATGTAAAAATTAATGATGTAATGACGAAGGATAACCTTATAACATCACACATAGGCACAACGCTTGAAGAGGCGCAGCAAATACTTATGAAGCACAAGATAGAAAAGCTGCCTCTCGTGGATAAAGACGGTATGTTAAAAGGTTTAATTACAATTAAGGATATAAAAAAGGCGGTAGAATACCCGAATTCCGCAAGGGATAAAAAGGGCAGGCTGCTTTGTGCGGCGGCACTCGGCGCTACTGACGATGTTTTACTAAGAGCTGCGGCGCTTGCGAATGCAGAGGTTGACGCATTTGTGCTTGACTCTGCCCACGGTCACAGTAAAAATATAATAAAAGCCGTAGAAAAAGTAAAAAAAGAGTTTCCGGAAATGCCGTTAATAGCAGGAAATGTCGCAACGGCAGAGGGTACAAAAGCACTGATAGACGCGGGAGCAGACGCTATAAAGGTTGGCATAGGACCGGGCTCAATCTGTACAACACGCGTTGTAGCAGGCATAGGCGTCCCGCAAATAACGGCGATTTACGACGCCGCAAACGAGGCGGAGAAAAGCGGTATACCCGTAATAGGCGACGGCGGAATAAAGTATTCGGGCGATATTGTAAAAGCTTTGGCGGCAGGCGCCAATGTTGTGATGATAGGCTCTATTATAGCGGGGTGCGAAGAGTCGCCGGGTGACACGGAAATATATCAAGGCAGGCAATTTAAGGTTTACAGAGGAATGGGTAGCTTGGGCGCTATGGCCTCTGGCAGTACGGACAGATACTTTCAAAGCGGCAACAAAAAACTCGTACCGGAGGGCGTTGAGGGCAGAGTTCCCTATAAAGGACCGCTTTCTGAGACGATTTTTCAGATGATAGGCGGAGTACGCTCCGGTATGGGCTATTGCGGGTGCAGGGATATACCTATGCTTCAAAAGGACGCAAGGTTCGTAACGATAACGGGCGCAGGGCTTAAAGAAAGCCACCCGCATGATGTCTATATCACGAAAGAGGCGCCAAATTACTCGGCAAGCACCGTTTTATAGTAAAAAAATAATATTAATGATAAAAAGCGAAAGGCTTTCACACTTTTCATTGTGCGAAAGCCTTTTAATATCTTTATTTTAGATTTCCGGAATTTCGATAGATATTTCTCTGCCGAGCCTTGCGGAGCGTGCGATACCGTCAATAATTGCTTGGTTATAAATAATTTGGCTTGAGGGAACGGGGGAGGGCAGGTTGAATTTTATGGCATCTATGAAAGAGCGGATTTTCTTGTCAAAATTATCGCCCTTATTTCTTGCCTCAGGGATAGCCGTATCAACACAGATACCCGCCACATTGTGATAAACCTTGAGCGGACCGCCGATAGAGCCGTTCCAGCAATCGGTAGAGGGTATACGAAGCCCCGCCTCTTTACCGAAGATTAAAGAGTCGCCGGGTGTATTCATATGCATTGCCCACGCGATACGGAAGTCAAGTATAATGCCGCCCTCAAGGCGGACGAATGCCGCGGCAAAATCGTCAACACCGAACTTTTCAACATATTCGGGTTTTTCAAGATATTCAGGTCTGTGTCCGAAAAAGTCAGAGGTATAGCCCGTAACGGTTAATGGTTTCGGGTATCCGACGGCGTTTAATACCATATCAAGAGAATAGCAGCCAATGTCGCCGAGCGCGCCAAGCCCTGCCGTCTCTTTTTCGATAAAAGAGGTGCCGAAAGGCGTGGGAATACCGTGTCTTCTGCCGCCGCCGGTTTGGATATAATAAACCTCTCCCAATTCGCCCGACTGAACGATTTTTTTAACCATTTTCATATTTTCGTCAAAACGCGGTTGAAAACCTATTGATAAAACGGCGCCGCTTTTCTTTTCCGCACGGCAAATCTCAACAGCTTCATCAAGCGTTATGCACATCGGCTTTTCAAGCAGCACATGCACGCCTTTTTCCATTGCATATATGGAGCATTCAGCGTGTGTGGAGTTATATGTACATACGCTGACAGCGTCAAGCTCTTCAGCGTCAAGCATTTCTTTATGGCTTTTGTAACATCTGATTTCGGGGTGACCGTACTGTTTGCAAAAAGCCTCTGCCTTGCCTTCAATAAGGTCTGCCGCCGCGACAATTTCAACATCAGGGCATTTTTCATAGCTTTTAAGATGTGCTTCTGCTATCCAACCCGTACCGATTATTCCGACTTTGAGTTTTCTGCCGTCAAATTCCCTTGCTTCTTCTTGTTTTGTTTGATATGCGTCTAAAATACTTGTTGCCACTATAAAACCTCCAAATAATTAGATTTGTATTTACAGTATCACATTTAATGCTTCCTTTCAAGCTATTAAGCGTAAAAAGACAGAAAATTTTGATTTTTTAATATTATCGGTTTAAAATAGAAAAACCCCCGAAAACGGGGAATTTTTCTATTGTAGAAAGAGATGACAAATTCTCTTTGCGTACTGTATTGGCAATACTAATATATTTCCAAGTGGTTACAGGCATTATGCGAAATTGTGAACAAACTGTGAACTTTTATATTTTTCCTTAGTTTTCTACACTTTTTGCAAAAAACTTTGTTCAAGGTGACAAGACAAAAGTCTTATTTAAGCAAAGTAAAAATAACGCTTTACAATAACAACGCCATATTGTATAATTTATGTTTGGAGAGGTGATTAGATGAGGTGTACGGGTGTGACGGTAAGAGGGATAATAACCCCTATTTTTCAGCAGGGTGACAATCTCGTCAAAGCTATTTGTAAAAGCATTACAGACGCCGCAAAGTATGAGAAATTTGAATTGAGTGACGGGGATATAGTATCCGTTACAGAGGCTGTTGTGGCACGAACACAGGGAAATTATGCGACAGTAGAGCAAATGGAAAAGGATATTCGCCAAAAGTTAGGCGGCAAGGATATGGGAATTGTGTTTCCGATACTAAGCAGAAACCGCTTTGGCGTGCTGCTTAAAGCCATGGCGAATTCATGCGAAAAGCTGTACATACAACTATCATACCCTACAGATGAGGTGGGAAACCGTTTTATTGATATTGACGAGCTTGACAGTAAAAATATAAACCCTTATACAGAAAATTTTGACGAAAAAGGCTTTAGAAAGCTCTTTGGGAATAATACGGTGCATTGTTTTACGGGTATTGACTATATAGAATACTATAAAAGCTTTGGCGATAATATAGAAATAGTGTTTTCAAACGACCCAAAGCATATATTAAAATACACAAAAAATGTTCTCAACTGTGATGTTCATTCACGCATAAGAACGCAACGGATTATTAAAGAAGCGGGCGCCAAACGCTCGTTTAGGCTTGACGAGATTTTAACAGAATCGGTAGACGGCAGCGGCTATAATCCGGAGTACGGCCTTTTAGGCTCCAACAAAGCGACTGAAAGTAAGGTCAAGCTTTTTCCAAGGGATACCGATGCTTTTGTGGCAGACTTATATTGTGAGCTTTACAAGGCGACGGGCAAACAAATGGAGGTTATGGTATACGGTGACGGGGGATTTAAGGACCCCGTGGGTGGCATTTGGGAGCTTGCGGACCCTGTAATTTCGCCGTCATACACACAAGGACTAAAGGGCACGCCGAATGAGCTTAAAATGAAATACTTCGCCGATAACGAGCTGTCAATGCTTCAAAGCGATGAGCTTGCCATGGCGATGAAAAGGAAAATCAGAGAAAAACAAAACAGCCCGGACAGTAAGAATAACGCACAAGGAACAACACCGCGAAGACTTACGGATTTACTCGGCAGCTTATCCGACTTAGTAAGCGGCAGCGGCGACAGAGGCACACCGGTTGTTCTTGTTCAAGGTTATTTTACGAATTTTGCAACAGAATAAAAAAATAGTGCAAGGCAACCTGCCTTGCGCTATCTTTTTTACAAGTTTGGCGTTAATAAATCATATTATTAACCGTCCAGCCTGAAAGCAGCTTATATTGTGCTTTTGCTTCAGCTTTCGCTTCCTCTAAATTATGCTCTTTATAGTTGCCGCACTCTGCGGCGCTGACGCCGGGGACTTCCCCGCCGTATTGCGAAATGAATTCAAACGCTTGTACTGTCAGCGCTAAGGCATCACTATGTGAAATGCCACGCGTTAAAAAGTAAAAGCCCGTTCTGCACCCCATAGGTCCAAAATAAACAATATTTCCTTTATGCTCGCTGTTTCTTACAAATGTCGCAAAAAGATGCTCAATAGTATGAATAGGCGCATTGTTAATAACAGGCTCTGTGTTAGGAATACGCATACGGATGTCATATGTTACTATGTCACCGTCCGTTCTTGAAACATACATACCTCTTTTTAGTGTTGTGTGGTCAACATTAAAACTTTCAATTCTCTCCATAGTTCTTCTCCTTATATAGCCATAAATAGCCGCTCGATTTCATAAAGCAGCCCCTTGTGGCACTCTTCTTTTAACAGCGGGTCAATTTCAATTATTCGCCTTGCCGCTTTTCCTGCTTCAAGCAGAGCTTTAGAGTCCGTCATAAGGTCAGCTATTTGCATTTCAGGCAAACCGTGCTGACGGCTTCCGAAAAAGTCTCCGGGACCGCGCATTGCAAGGTCTTTATCGGCTATCTTAAAGCCGTCATTCGTTTTGCACAATATGTCAAAGCGTGAAAGGGCCTCATCATTTACGGCATCTGATACGAGGATGCAGAAGGATTGTTCGCTGCTTCTGCCTATTCTGCCCCTTAATTGGTGCAGCTGTGACAGCCCAAATCGCTCTGCGTTTTCAATCATCATAACAACGGCATTAGGGACATCTATTCCTACCTCAATTACGGTAGTCGACACTAACAGTTTGTGGGTTTTGTTTATAAAGTCAGACATAACGGCATCCTTTTCTTTCGTTTTCATCTGACCGTGCAAAAGCCCTATGCTATAATTTTTAAAGTGCGTACTTTTTAAAAATTCAAAATATTCTGTTGCGGGGACAAGGTCGCTTTCGCCCTCCTCAACGAGTGAACAGACAACGAACGCCTGTTTATTATTATCAAGATGTTTTTTTATAAAAGCATAAATCCTGTTCCTGTAAGCGGTTGATACATGATATGTTTTAACGGGCAGCCTGCCTTTTGGCATTTCGTCAAGAAATGAAATGTCAAGGTCGCCGTAAACAGCCATAGCAAGCGTACGCGGAATTGGAGTTGCGGTCATTACGAGAATATGCGGGCTTTTGCCTTTCATGCCAAGCGCCGCTCTTTGTGCCACGCCAAAACGGTGCTGCTCGTCCGTTATAACGAGACCGAGATTAAAAAACTCCACATCACTTTGAATAATAGCGTGTGTTCCGACGACAACTGAACACTCACCGCTTGAAAGCGCAGATTTTATCCGCTTTTTTTCTTTTGCGGGAGTGCTGCCACAAAGGAGCATAACGCTTATGTTACTATCCTTATACATTTGTGTAAGCGTATTAAAATGCTGATTTGCAAGCACCTCTGTCGGTACCATTAAAGCGGACTGAAAGCCGTTTTTATGAACGCTGTATATTAAAGCCGCCGCAACAGCCGTTTTACCGGAGCCAACATCGCCGCATAAAAGCCTGTTCATGGGAGAATTCTTTCCTATATCCGCCGCCGCCTCTTTTACACACCGTTTTTGCGCCAAAGTGGGCGAAAAGGGCAGAGAGGCTAAAAACTCTTTTGTATAGTCTTTTTGAATGGGCGGGGCATTAAGTGATGAATTTACACTCTTTTTTCTTAAAAATCCAAGCTGCAAAATCAAAAGCTCTTCAAAGACGAGCCGCCTTTTAGCCGCATTCAGCGCTTCATAGCTTTCGGGGAAATGCATATTATTTAACGCTGCTTCAAGTGAGGGCAGGCGGTACTTTTCTATTAAGTCTAAAGGCAAAGTTTCGGCGATGTTTCCCTTTAACTCAAAAAGGGCTTGAGTTACGCATCTTTCAATAAACTTTGAATTAAGGGTGCCCTTTTGGCGGTATATTGGGCGAATTTTTTCGCCGCCTTTTGCCTTAGCAAACAGAGGGGACAGCATTTCAACCGCGCCAAACTTATTTACAGAAAGCTTGCCGTAAAACAGGTATTCTTCACCCTCTTTTAGACTGCTTGCTATGTACTTATTATTAAAAAATGTAAGATTTAGCATATCAGAGCCGTCAAAAACACTTGTTTTGCAAATAAAAGAGCCGCCTTTCGTTTTTATTTCCGTAACCGGACTAAAAACAACGGCTTTAATACAGCAGACCTCTCCAACGGGTGCTTCATATATTGATGTGATTTTACTCCAATCCTCATACCTTATCGGATAATAGCGCAAAAGGGCGCCGACAGAGAAAAGCCCAAGCTTTGCAAATTGCGCGGCGCGTTTCTCCCCGATGCCTTTTAAATATTGTAGTCTCGTTTCAAAATTATACATAACAATTCGGCAAACGCTATTCTATAGAAATAATGTAGTAATAAACGGGTTGACCGCCGTCTATACAAATTATTTCACATTCCTTGCCGTACTTTTGATTTAGCGCGTCTAAAAGCTCGTTTGCCTGCTCCTGTTTAATATCCTCCCCATAATACACAGTTATGAGTGAGGTGTTTTTCTTAATGAGGTGTTTAACTGTTTTAAGAGCCGTTTGTAAAATAGAGTCGTCAATTACGGTAATCTTACCGTTTTCCATTCCGAGAATATTCCCCTTTTTTACTGATTGAGAGCCGATTTTACTATCCCTTGCGGCATATGTTATGAGTGATGTGGAAACATTTTCAGCCGCTTTCGTCATAGCAAGGTGATTTTCTTCACCGGGCATATTTTCATCAAACGCTAAAGCTGCCGCAACACCTTCCGCAACTGTCCGCGTATGGAGTACGCGTATTATTTTATTCGTAAGCGGTATAGCTTGCTCTGCCGCCATTATAATGTTTTTATTATTTGGCAGAACAAATATTTCTTTCGCGGGAACTTTTATTATGGCTCTTAAAATATCGTCGGTACTGGGGTTCATAGTCTGACCGCCGCTTACTATTCTGTCTACCCCGATATCCTTAAAAACCTGTTCAATTCCGCCGCCTAAAGCTACGGCTATAATACCGAAATGCTTTTGCTCTTGTTCTTCTTCAATTTCTGCCGTATCAACAGCAGTGTCTGTTTTTGTTTTTGATGCGTCTTCTTCACTCCATGACAAGTGTTCGCTTTGCACACGCATATTATCAATTTTTATATCTATAAGATAACCGTAGTTAAGAGCATTTTGAAGAATATTACCCGGCTCGTTTGAATGACAGTGTACTTTTATAATATTATCGTCATCAACAACTACAACAGAATCGCCGATAGACTGAAGGTAAGCGCGAAGCAGGGAAGAAGGCTTTTTATTATCCTTATTACGCATAATAAGAAACTCCGTGCAATAAGAAAAGTGAATATCCTCATTTATTTTATCCGTTATAACGGGGCGTTCGATAAAGCCTTTATCCGTTTCAGAGGATTTTATAATCCCATTTCCTAAAAACACGCTTTCCATGCCCTCAAATATATACATAAGACCTTGACCGCCCGCGTCAACAACGCCGGCTTTTTTAAGGATAGGGAGTATATTAGGTGTATCAAGGAGAGCTTCGCCTCCTGCTTTCATAGCGTTTACCCACACCGTATCAAAAGCGGCATCGCTATTTTCAGAACGAGTGAGAGCCTCTTTAGCAAAAAGGCGCGCAACGGTGAGGATTGTCCCCTCCGTCGGCTTCATAACGGCTTTATAGGCATTGTCCACCCCTAAAGTGAGAGAAAGAGCAAAGGTTTTGGCGTCTGCCTCTTTGGCGCCTTTAAGCCCCGCGCCTATTCCACGAAAAATTAACGAAAGAATAACTCCGGAGTTGCCCCTCGCTCCCCTTAAAAGGGCTGAAGAAGCGGCAGAGGCGACTTCTGACACCGTAGCGTCATCAGAAAACCTTGCAAGCTCACGCGCCGCCGCAGACATAGTAAGCGACATATTAGTGCCCGTATCCCCATCGGGAACGGGGAAAACATTAAGCGCGTCCACGCTTTTTTTGTGGTTATTTATATTGTTAGCGGCTGATAAAATGCCGTCCCTTAAAATGCTGCCGTTTATCAAATCAAACACTCCATTAACACTTAAATCATAGAGTCTACAAACACATTGATTTTATTAACCCCAAGCCCCGTCGCCTCTTCAACAGTATAACGGACTTTGTTGACAATGCTTTTTACGATTTCGGATATATTAAGCCCATAAGAAATAATAATATGAAGCTCGACTATAAGCCCGTCACCGTCTTTTATCACAGTCACGCCCTGGTCAATGTAGTTTCGCGACTTAAAGAAAAAGGAACGAATATTTTGCTTTGTATTACTGTTTGCCATACCCGCGACACCAAAGCAGGAGGAGGCGGCGTTGCCTATTAAAGAGGAGAAGTATTCCTTGCCTATTTCAATTACTCCAAGATGATTTTCAATTTTAATCATTTTTTACACCTCGCAACAGATGATTATAAATTGTACCACATATAATAAATACAATCAATATATTAATATCCGCAGAATATGAGCTAAAATTACAATTACCTTTTTTCCAAAGCGTCAATAATCTGCTGTGCAACACCGTCCGCATTACCTTTGCAGTCTATTATAATATCCGCATATTTTTCATAAAACGGGCGGCGCATATTATAAATATCCGCAACGCTATAAAAGTTCGGAGCGGCAACACCTCTGTCAGAGAGGTTTTTCGGCAATCTTTTATTAAGCTCCGAAAGGGGAACTTTAAGATAAACTGTAACACTTCTTTGCTTTAGGTTTTCCATAGCTTCTATTGAAAGCGGCATACTGCCGCCCGTGGCAATTACGGTTTTATTGCGCTTTACGCTTTTTCCGAGTTCATTTTCACGCATAAGAAAATCCTCGTACCCGTGTTTTACGATTAAGTCAGAAAGAGGGACGCCCTCTTTTTTAGAAAGCAAAATATCGGTATCAAGAAAGTCAAAGCCAAGCTTTTTCGCAAGAACAACGCCCACAGTGCTTTTTCCCGAGCCGGGCATACCTATTAGTACAATGTTAAAATTCATAAACGCACCTCAAAAACAAACAAATATTTATTTCGAATAAAGGCTGTAAAGCTTTTCATACTGACCGCCCTTTTTTAATAACTCCTCATGGGTTCCTGTTTCAACAATACCGTCATCTGTCAAAACAAAAATAACAGATGCGCCGCGAATAGTCGTAAGCCTGTGCGCTATTGTGAATGTGGTGCGGTTTTTAGCAAGCAGTTCAAGCGAGCTTTGAACAATTTTTTCACTCTCATTGTCAAGCGCGGATGTAGCCTCGTCTAAAATTAAAATAGGTGGGTTTTTCAGAAAAAGCCTTGCTATTGATATACGCTGCTTTTGCCCGCCGGAGAGCTTAACGCCGCGTTCGCCGACATATGTATCATATCCGTTTTCCAAAGAGGATATAAACTCATGCGCACCCGCTCTTTTTGCGGCGTCTTCAATTTCAAAAAGGGTGGCGCCCCTTTTGCCATAGGCTATATTTTCAGCAACTGTGCCGCCGAATAAATATACATCCTGCTGCACAATACCAACATTTTTCCGTAAAGAGGATAGGGAAATATCGCGAATATCCGTGCCGTCAATAAAGATTTTACCATGAGTAATCTCATAAAACCGCGGTATAAGGTTGCAAAGAGTGGTTTTACCGCCGCCCGAGGGACCAACAAAAGCGGCGCTGTCGCCCTTTTTAACTTCAAAGGTAATATTTTCGAGTACATTTTCCATATCGTTATAAGAAAATGTTACATTGTTAAAAGTTATATCTCCGTGGACATCTCCGATATCAACAACACCTTCTTTATCAACAAGGTCAGGCTCTTTGTCTATTATTTCATAAAAACGCTCAATGCCCGTCATCCCTCTTTGAAACTGCTCTGTAAATTCAACAATTCTTCTAACAGATGTTAAAAGCGTGCCTATATAAAGTAAAAACGCTATAAGGTCAGCAGACTGTACAGTGCCTTTTACCATAAAAGCCGTGCCGATTAAAACGACTAATATATACATAAGCCCGTCAAAAAAACGAATTCCGCCTTGAAACCCCGCCATATAGCGGTATGCCTCTGCTTTGATATTTACGAAATTTGAATTATTTTGCTCAAAACGGTCAATTTCTTTATCTTCATTCGTAAAGGATTTTACAACACGAATACCCGATAAGCTATCTTCAAGCCCTGAATTTATAACGCCTATCTGCACGCGTGACTTCTTAAACGCCCGCGTCATTTTTTTGCGAAACACAATAGCAGACAGAGCCATAAACGGCAGCAGAGCGAACATAATAAGAGTAAGAGGCAAGTTTATGAACGAAAGCACAATAAACGCAATCGTAATTTTTATTGCCGCTATAAAATACTCCTCAGGGCAGTGGTGCGAAAACTCTGTAATGTCAAATAAATCATTCGTCATACGCGACATAAGGTCGCCTATCTTCACATCATCAAAGTATGAAAACGGTAATCGCAAAATATGTGAAAACAAATCGCCGCGCATATCCGCCTCAATTTTAGCGCCCATAACATGACCTGTATAAGCCATATAATAATTTGCCGCCGTATCAACAATTCTAAGGAGCAAATAAAGCCCGCAAAGAATAGCAACAGTTTTAAGCAGTCCCTCAAATCGTCCCGCCTGTGCGCTTTGCGTTATGTGGCGCACGATAAGCGGAAAAACGATTTCACACACAGTCGAAAGTGCGGCACAAGTTAAATCCACCGCCAAAATCAATTTATACGGCTTATAATAATGAAGAAAACGGAAAAATAACGAATAATCCGCCTTGCTCTTTTTTGTCTTAGCCAATTTCTCAAAAACACTCCTAAAAAAATACATAATATTTATTTTAACATAATATCGGTCAAAAGAAAAGGTGAAATACATGTATTTTAAACCTCAATATTTTATAAAATCCGTTTGAGAACACTTAATATTGTTTTTAATTAAGATTTATGATATGTTTATGTAAAATAGCTAAAGGGGGCTTTTTGATGCCAAATAGAAATAAAGATTATATGTGCGGCAGTTATATGCCGGGCAGGAATATAAGCGAAAAAGACCTGCAAAAAATTGATTTTAAGCTCATAACTCATGTTTTTCTTGTTTTTCTCTGCTTGAACTAAATAAAGACGGGCATTATGTGCCGATAATTAGTGAGCCGTTAAAAGAGGGAATAGCCTTAGTTTCAAAGCATATAAAAGATACGAGGGCGGACACAAAAATATTAGTTTCCATAGGCGGCTATGGTGCGGGCGGCTTTTGTGAGGCGGCATCTGCCGCAGATTCACGAAAAGTATTTGCAAAAA
>LSQX01142525.1_pt1 | contig 35064 bp, 34 predicted proteins | sample 654561 | NCBI WGS metagenome assembly LSQX01 (sample SAMN04489861, study PRJNA283612) | anaerobic digester metagenome | isolation source: 4 biogas reactors fed with cattle manure at either 37C or 55C with and... | place: Denmark: Kongens Lyngby | collected 2014 | reverse complement strand
TGTCGACCGATGCTCAGCGCATGGCGCAGACGGCGGAAATGACGCTGCGCATGGCTATTCGCGCGCCGGTCATGCTGATCATGGCGTCGGTGATGGCGCTGTCGATCAACCGCGAACTGGCCGTTATCTTTGCGGTTGCCGTGCCGGTTCTGGCGCTGGCGCTGTACTCGATTGTCCGTTTTGCGTTTCCGCGTTTTTCCCAGCTTCAGGATGCCGTTGACCGCCTGAACGGTGTAGTCAATGAGAATCTGTCCGCGATGCGCGTCGTCAAGGGCTTTGTGCGTGAAGAGGTTGAAATCCGCAAGTTTTCTGTCAGAAACGATCGCGTGCGGGATCTTTCGATCAAGATATTCAATGTCATCGTCTTTGCGATGCCGATGATGTTCCTCGTGATGTACGCTTCCATGGTGGCCGTGCTGTGGTTTGGCGGCAACCAGATTATGGAAGGCAGAATGCTGGCCGGAGATCTGATCGGCTTCCTCACCTACATAACACAGATATTCATCTCGCTGACGATGCTGACGATGCTGCTTGTCAATTATGTACGCGCCAAAGCGTCAGCTGTGCGCTGCCTCGACGTGATCGAAACGCCGCTTGACCTCGTATCTCCGGATGACGGTATCCGCACAGTCGATTCCGGCGATATTCGCTTCGAAAATGTTTCCTTTCGCTACGCCGGCATGAGCGAGGATTCGCTGAAAAATATTGAGGTTGAGATCAAGGCCGGCGAAACGATTGGCATCATCGGGTCGACCGGATCGTCGAAGACGACGCTGGTGTCGTTGTTGTCGCGCCTGTACGATGTGCGGGAAGGCCGCGTGCTTGTCGGCGGCACCGATGTGCGCGATTATGATCTGACCGCTCTGCGGGACGGCGTTTCCGTCGTCTTGCAGCAGAACACCCTGTTTTCCGGCACGCTGAGGGATAACATGCGTTTCGGCAACGAGCACGCCACGGACGAGGAAATCTGGGAAGCGCTCGAGATCGCAAGCGCAAAGGATTTTGTGCTGAAGAAAGAAAACGGACTCGATTTTGAAGTTGAGGCCGAAGGCGGCAATTTTTCCGGCGGTCAGCGTCAGCGCCTGACGATCGCGCGGGCACTCCTGAAAAAACCGAAAATTCTTATCCTCGATGACGCCATGTCCGCCGTTGACATGGCGACGGAGCGCCGACTCAAGCAATCGCTCACACGTGCGCTGAATGATGTGACGGTTCTGATCATCGCTCAGCGCATCTCGTCCGTGTCCGATGCCGACCGCATCATCGTCATGGCGGACGGTCGCATTGACGGCATCGGCGATCACGAGACACTGCTCAAGACCAACGTGATTTACCGCGAAGTGTACGAGTCCCAGCAGCAGGGGTTGGCCTCATGAGCGGCCACATGAAAAGCCGCCGGGGGGACAAGAGCGCCCGCCCGAAAAACATGGGCAAAACGGTCCGCAGAATTTTTTCTTACATCGAAGTCTATCGGCTTCGCTTCTTCCTCGCGCTCGTCATGATCGCCGTGCAGAGTGTTGCCGGAGTCGCCGGCAATGCCATGCTGATGCCGATTGTGGACGGAATCGTAGATGGCCGCGGCATACCGCATCTGGTGTCGAATCTTGCGATTATGGGCGGCATCTTTGCGGTCGGTGTAGCTGCCGGCTACATGGGAGCCCGTATTCTCGTCAACGTGGCAGAAAATGCTATTCGGCAGATCCGGCAGGATCTGTTCACAAAAACACAGAAACTGCCGATGCGTTTCTTCGATACGCGAAGTCACGGCGATATCATGAGTGCCTACACGAACGATGCCGAACAGGTTTCGGTGGCACTCGAGGATACGGTTGCGAACGTGGTTGCATCCTTGCTGACTTTCAGCGGAACGCTTGTGATGATGCTTATTTTATCTCCCCTGATGACCGGTGTTGTGGTCCTCCTGATGCTGGTGATGCTGGCGGCCGTCTTCATTATTTCGCGCTATTCTGCACGCTATTTCAAGAAGCGGCAGGACGCGATGGGCAAAATGAACGGATATGTGGAAGAGCATATCAAGGGGCTGCGCGTCATCAAGGTATTTAATCGTGAAGCTGAGTCGATTCGCGAATTTGCTGAGAAGAATGAAGAGACGAGGCACCAGTCGACCCTGGCCAGCACATTCGGCACGATCATGTTTCCCCTGATGGGCAGCTTAAGCATGGTGCAATACGCCGTCACCGCCATTTTCGGTGCAAATCTGGCGATCGCAGGGAGAGCCGGCATGAGCCTTGGACTGCTGGCGACGTTTTTGCAGTACACGCGGAATATCTCGCGTCCCATGGTCATGATTTCACAGCAGATCAGTACGCTGCTCGCGGCATTGGCGGGCGGTGAGCGCATCTTCGCCATACTGAACGAGGAGACAGAAGTCGATGAAGGGCGCATTCGCCTGAAAGATTACGATTATCACACGAGCACCGGCACGTGGCTCGTACCGGACGGCGATGGCATGCGCGAGGAGCCGGTGCGAGGCGAAGTGGTGTTTGACCGCGTCTCGTTTGCCTACATTCCCGGCCAGTACGTGCTGCAGGATGTCTCGTTTTACGCAAAACCCGGACAGCGCATCGCACTCGTCGGATCGACCGGTGCCGGCAAAACGACGATCATTCAGCTGCTGACACGCTTTTATGAGCTCGATCAGGGACGTATCCTGGTCGACGGTTTCGATGTGCGGGATATTGAGAAGGCCAGTTTGCGCTCTCTGACCGGCATCGTTTTGCAGGATGTTCGTCTGTTTTCCGGATCGATCAAGGACAATATCCGCTACGGGCGTATCGATGCAGATGACAACGCCGTCTACGCTGCCGCTGCCAGAGCCAACGCGGATAGCTTCATAAAACCGCTGGAACACGGTTACGATACGGATCTTGCAGTTGAGAACGGCAATCTGTCGCAGGGACAGCGGCAGCTTATTTCGATTGCCAGGGCGGCTATTGCCGAACCGCTTCTCCTGATTCTGGATGAAGCGACCTCATCGGTCGATACGAGAACGGAGCAGACGATCGGATTGGCCATGAACAAGATGATGGAAAACCGTACCACGATCGTGATCGCCCATCGCTTGTCCACCGTCAGAAATGCCGATGCCATCATGGTTCTGGAGAATGGCCGGATCATCGAGAGGGGCGAGCACGATGAACTGATGTCGCTCGGCGGACGCTACTACGAATTGAATGTTGGAGTGGCTGAGCTGACGTAAGAAACAATTTGACAATGAAATGTCATATTCGTTCGTTTTATTGGCGTTTTTGCATCACAAGCACATTTTAGAATGACCACAGTAGCAAATATAGCTACCACACACAACACACCTCTTCATACGTCTCCTCTGGCAAAAGCTCCGATTGGGGCTTTTGTCACGTGTGAGCGTTTTTTTTGTCAGCCGCCGGGAGCGGGATCCGGAACGACGGGCTCAGGCAATGGCTCGGGAACGACTTCAGGCAGCGGTGCCCTCGTCGGAGCCGGTGCCGGCGCACGGTGGTAGGTGCAAGTTACCGACGGCATATTCGACTTCGTTGTATCGAACCATTCCGTCAGTACGGAGGGACAATACGGTCCGGCCAGATTGCCGGTGGTGCTGCAGACGTGCGCACCCACGACCGTCTCCGGTTTTTCAAACGCACGGTTCGGCAGGTCGGCATGGATCTGTTCCATGGCGTCCTTCCAGATGAGCTGCGAGTTGTAGCGGTCCGCTTCAAGAATCTCCGTACGCCGGCCGTCGCGGTTGTCATAGCCGTACCAGACAGCCGCAGTGTAAAATGGTGTATAGCCGGCATACCAGCTGTCGATGATGTCATTGGTCGTTCCCGTTTTACCGGCGGACATCTGGTCCGTCAGGCGTGAATGGACAAACCAGAATACATTTTCTGAAGCATCGCGCAATATATCCGTCACAATGAACGCAGTTTCCGCCGAAAACACCTGCCGGAACGCCGGTTTGTTTTCAAGCAGCACATTGCCGTCCATGTCGATGACGCGCGTATACAGATACGGTTTCGTGTAGAGCCCGCCGTTTGCCAGCGCAGTGTAGGCGCCGGCGATTTCAAACGTTGACATACCGTAGCCAAAACCGCCCAGCGAGGCAGCGACCTGCGTCTCTTCCATGCGGTCGATGCCCAGTTCGCGCAGATACGACAGCCCGATCTGAGGCGACAGAATATTCGCATACACCTCGGCCGCCACCGTATTGACGGAGTAGGCGAGTGCGTGGCGGACGGTCATATTTCCCTCGTATGTGCGCGTCACGTTCAGCGGGTAGGGGGTTGTCGGATTCTGTGCATCCAGGTAGCGCACGCGGTCCGGGATGATGGTCGCCGCGGTAATCGCCCCCGAGTTGATTGCCGGCGCATAGACGAGCAGCGGCTTGATGGCGGAGCCTGGCTGCCGAAACGTCTGAGTTGCCCGATTCAGCACGAAGTTGCCGGTTTTTCTGCCGAACCCGCCGACCATGCCGACCACCTGCCCGCGTGTGGCCGGTTCGTTTGAAATGATCGTGATGGATGCCTGCGGCGGCTCGGGGATATCCGGGAGCGCAGCCTCGTTTGTGGCAAACAGCTCGCGTTTTCTAAAGGTGGCTTCGGCTGCTGCCTGAATGTCCGGATCCACGGTCAGCTCGATCCTCAGACCCTGCTGGTAGACGGCCTGCAGTGCCAGCTGCTGACTGTAGCCGCGTTTTGTCATCAGGTCGTCGATGACGGCATTGATGGCCGCGTCGACAAAGTATGAGTTGATCTGGTTGACGGCAATCGTCGGTTCAACCTGGCGGAAAACAAGCTCGCGATCCAGTGCGTCCTGGTATTCTTCCTCACTGACGTACCCAAGTTCGCGCATTTTCAGCAGTGTGATGCGCATCCGCCGCAGCGCATTGCGGCGGCCATATTCTGTCAGGGGATTATAAATCGAAGGGAGGTTCGGAATGCCGGCAAGAAAGGCACATTCGGCCAGATCGAGTCTGGAGGCATCCTTGTCAAAGTACGCTTTCGCTGCCGCCTGCACGCCCACATAGTTGTTCGCCATCGGAATGATGTTGATATACAGTTCCATGATCTCGTCTTTTGACAGACGTCGTTCAAGTTCCTGAGCACGGTACCATTCCTGAATCTTGCGCTGGGCCGATTCTTCGTCCTGACCCGACAGCATTTTGACAACCTGCTGGGTGATGGTGGAACCGCCGTGCGTGGGTGTGCCTCCGTTTGCCAGCATGCTGAGGGCCGCACTGCCGATACGGCGGGGGTCGATACCGATGTGCGTGTCAAAGCGCTCGTCCTCGATCGCCTTGATCGCCTCTTCCAGATACGTGCTGCGGACCTCGGAAATCTGGATGTATTCGCGCTGAATGTTCTGGGCGCCGACCAGCACCGCAATCTGCTGACCGTTCCGGTCAACGATTTCCGTCGGCTCGTTCGTATAACGGATGTTGATGACTTCAAGCGGTGTGGCGTTTGCGATGTAGGCAGACAGCATGCCAAGACCAAGGCCCAGCGTGGCGAATCCTATAACCAGAATGATGATGAGGGCGAGCTTCAGGACTTTGCCGATGCCCGACAGGACAATCTCCGGAAGTGAAATGGAGGTGGCATTGCGGCTCGGACGTCCCGATATGCGCTTGCGCAATTCTTTTTTTTCAATGCGCAGACGCCGTTTCAGCACACCGAGACGATGACGTCGCGTCGTCTGCAGGCGTTTTCGGGCGCGCTCGCGACGCACGGCAGTCGCCTCCGCGCGAGCGGCTTTCAGGTGATTTTCTTGTCGCGTTGGCGGTCGTTTCCGTCGTTCGGTTTTTCCGCCTTTGGGCGGTATTGGCCGTCTATCGTCGTGGTTCATGCACTCTCCGGGTTGTCACAACTCGTTTCTCCCGTATTTTAGCGCAGGACCGCTGGCAATGCCACAAGAGGCACCGCCGGCATCATTCAAGGTACGGGAGAAGGTCGATGTGTGTGGCTTGCCCGTTATCCGTCGTGCGGAAAACGTGCGTCGCATTCATGGCGACCGGAACCACACCGCCTGCGTGAGGCATGCGTATGGCATTTACACTCGTCAGGGTCGCGTCGAAAACATTCAGAGTCATGGTGACATTATCGGATGTCTGGATGATGAGGTAACGGTCGTTCCCGATAAGGGCGGGGAAGCCGTTGCTGGTCAGTGTCGCAAATACATGCGACTGGCCGCTGTCAATATTGAACGCAATGCACTCAACGGCTCCGTCGGCCGTAGGATTCATCGCAACCAGATAGTTGCCGACTTTGAACAGCTCGGGAAACGGCACGCCGAATCCCAGATCCTCGATCTGACCGGTCGCCGTATTCAGGCGAACGGCGGGATACGGCGGGTCGGACGCGAACGCGACCGAGTTGCCGGATTCACCGTTGCCGAACAGTTCATACGCCGCATAGTACAGGTAATCGCCGCTAGTGACGAAATTGATCGTGGATCGGCTTTCCATCATGTAGTTGGATCCGTCGTTCAGGTCGAGCGCATAAATGGCTGCCTGAATCGAAACACTCGGATCGACGGCGATATAGTAGAAGCGTCCGTTCACAAATGCCCCGTGATCAGGCCAGGCTCTGAGCACATACTCAAAAACCTTGTCCGATGATGACGGTGCGTATCCCCGCAGATATACGGTTCCGCTGCTTGCACTGCTGACGACCGACCAGATATGGCCGTTCCAGGCGAAAAGGAGCGGATGCCGGGCATCGACGGGATCGTCCTCAGTCGAGAGGGAAAAGGCCACGTCAGCTTGCTGTGCCTCCTTGTCGATGGCATAGACCGTCATGCCGGAAAGCAGATAAATCGTGTCGCCAAGTGCGGCAACCGGAGCATGTGCCGCATATCCTACGCCCGTTTCGGCAAATGCCACGGTACCGGAAAGCAACACAACTGCCAATATGAGCGACAAAGTCGCGAACCATTTTTTTACACGCAAAAAGTTAATGTGCGCCACCTCCTCTACAATTTTTCAAGGATACGCAAATAAACATTAACGAGCACTGTGCAAAACGTCAACCGCAATTGTATTACGTTTACGAGACAATTCCGGCAAAAAACCGGCGGAATGCACTTGCCGCAGGGGTTTCAACAAAAAGTTCAGCGGCGCGAGCGCCGCCGCAAAAGATCTGTCATACTGCGTTTATGGCAGCTAGAATTGAAATTACCGATATCAATCACAACGGGCAGGGCGTCGGCAAAGATGACACCGGCCTCGTCCACTTCGTCGCTGGCGCACTGCCGGGCGAAACGGTCTTATGCCGAACCAGAAAAAAGACGAAAACATATGTCACGGCAGAGATTGTCAGCATTGAAATCGCATCGCCGAACCGCGTCGTTCCGCGCTGTCCGGTCGCCGGCAGATGCGGCGGCTGCAACCTGCAGCATTTTGCTTATGAAGCGGAGCTGGCCTGGAAAGAAAAGCGTGTCAGAAGCACACTCGAACACATCGGCAAAATCGATTTAACGAGTGTCACGCTCCTTCCGATCAAGAGGATGGACGATCCCTGGGCGTACCGGAACAAGGCGGCCTATCCGATCGGCGGCAAAACACCGGAAATGGGTTTTTATGCGGCCAGAAGCCATGACATCATCCCGCACGACATTTGCCCGGTGCTGCCGGACGGCATCAATGAAGTAAAAAAGATTACCCAGGCGCTCATGCTGAGGGACAGGATCGAACCTTATGACGAGGCAAATCACACAGGGACCTTGAAACATGTTGTGGTGAGGCAGGCCGGACCTGAACTGATGCTGACCTTCGTGCTCTGCGAGCCTTCGGATACGGTCATGAACTGGCCCGAAGAGATTGCGGCCGCATTGAAGCAGTCGGGAAGCGAGACACTTGCATCGGCTTATACCATGGTCAACCCAAAGCGTTCCAACGTCATACTGGAAGGCGTGCTTACGCATGTTTACGGCACTGAGACGATCACCGAAACATTGAACGGTCTTGACTTCAGCCTCCGGCCTGACGCTTTTTTCCAGATCAACACGGCACAGGCAGAACGACTGTTTAACGTGGTGACCGAATGGGCAAAAGAAGCATCGAACACGGCCAATATTCTCGATCTGTACTGCGGCAGCGGCGCCATCGCACTGCACCTCGCGGAAACCGGCCGAACGATTACCGGTGTTGACATCGTTGAACCGGCCATCCGCGAAGCCCGGCAAAATGCAAAGCAAAACAACATCAGCCGTGTTTCGTTCAGTGCGGCCGATGCCGTTCAATATGTCAGGGAGCACGGTGCGAACGATGCACAGCTGGTGGTCGTCGATCCGCCGCGCAAAGGACTCGATGAGGCGCTCATGAATGTCCTCATTGAAGCATCCTCGATTGAAACAATGATCTACGTGTCCTGCAACCCGGCGACGCTGGCCAGAGATCTGGCGTATATGTCCGATTCATTCCGGCCGGTGCGGATACAGCCGGTCGATATGTTTCCGCATACGACACATGTGGAGACTATATGCTTGATGTCGAGTGTTAAGGCATAAACTGGAAATTGCAGGAGGAATGCATAATGAAAAAGTTTGCAATATTATTATATCCAGACTTCTCTTTGCAAGAGATAACCTGTCTTACATCTGCATTGACACTCTGGTTCGGCGAGAAGATTGATTTTATCGCAAGTGAAAACAAGGAATATTTAAGTGAAGAAGGCTTCCATGTCATCCCGACCAAAACAACGGCAGAAGCGAAGATAAGGGACTACGATTGTGTGATTTTACCGGGAACGATCCATCCATTACCTGCGTTGTTTGATAATGAATTGATTGATTTTCTGAAGAGTGGAATGGATTCAAATGTTGTTTTCGCAGCGATCTCATCCTCTCCGATTTTGTTGTCTAAAGCAGGGATCCTTAATGGCAAGAAGTTTACTTCGGGTTATTTCATGCAGATGGCGGACACTTTTGAATTTGTGGAAAAAAGTAACTTCATACACAAAGGAGTCATTGAAGACGGAAATGTCATAACGGGTATCGGGATGTTTTTTAGAGAATTTGCTGAAACTTTACTACGAAGGTTTGGATATGATATCGGGGAAAATTTTATGCGTGACAAGCCGGAAGATTTCACAGAAGAAGAATTGACATTCTATTGGTCGGAGGATGACTATCAGGACTTTTTGGTGGAACTGAAAGCTTACACCTAATAGAGACAAATTCAATTTTATAGGGCTAATTTATTCGCCAGTTGACTCTCTCTCTCCAACAAGATTGTGGTTGCCTTTTAATCTCTCACGAGATGAGTGCAGGTTCTTCTTTTACTGTAAGGTTATCATCAGAGTAGTCTTGAGACATTTCGAATACCTCCAATCATTGCAAATAGGGGGTTTGGTACAGGTAACTTAGCAAAGTGTCTATAAAATGGTTGACGACCCCTTGGTATCCATAAAGATGAAAGCATGCTCATTACCGTTCGCGAACGAACGCAAATGCGAACGAAAATATTATCGTTTGATTTTGCGTTCGTAATAGGCTAAAATGTGAACGATAAGGCTGAAAGGGGTGTTCGTGATGCGGGAATCCAGAATTTTGGAGTATAAGAGAAGCATTTCACATACCTATCTGAAAACGGTTAGTGCGTACGCAAACTATGGAACGGGCGAAATCAAGTTCGGAATCGATGATCATGGGAAAGCCGTTGGGATCGTGAATCCGGATGAGGCTTGTTTGAGTATTGAAAACCAAATCAATGACAATATAAGCCCAAAACCAGACTTCTCTCTTACGATCAACAAAAGAACAGGCGTTATCACACTTGCTGTGAAAGAGGGCCTACACAAACCATATTTTTACAAATCAAAGGCATATTGCAGGAACGATTCAGCAACGGTTGAGGTGGATACACTGGAACTAAATCGTCTGATTTTGGAAGGACAGAACCAAACGTTTGAAAGCCTGAAAACAAAGAATCAGGATTTGTCATTTCGCCATCTCGAAAAGGCATTTCAAACGACACTTGGTATTCAGGCATTTTCGAAGGATATTCTGAAAACGCTCGAATTGTACTCAGATAACGAAGGCTACAATAACGCTGCTGCACTTCTCGCAGATGAAAATGATTTCTTCGGAATCGACATGGTAAGATTTGGAGAGAACATCAATATCCTACAAAATCGCGAAACCATTGAGCATGTTTCCATACTGGAGCAATTCGAGAAAGCGATGAAGATATACCGTCAATACTACCAGTATGAAGAAATAAAGGAGACTCGCAGAGATGTTGTCGAAATGATTCCGGTAGAAGCTTTCAGAGAAGCGATCGCCAACGCGATCATTCACAGAACATGGGACGTTGATGCCCATATCCGGGTGTCCATGCATCCGGATAGGATAGAGATCATGTCCCCCGGTGGACTTCCGAAGGGAATAACAGAAGACGAGTACCTTGAAGGGCAGGTATCCATACTGAGAAATCCCATTATCGGCAACGTTTTCTTCAGACTGCATCATATAGAACGATTCGGCACTGGCGTGAAAAGAATCATGCATGCATATGCAGACAGCGTTAAGAATCCTCAATTCGTGGTTTTCGATAATTCCATTAAAGTAACCTTGCCGCTTCTTGAGAAAAAAACTCTGCTAAGTAAAGATGAACGTATCATCTACGATGCTCTTTCAGGCCATAAAAGATTATCGAGCTCCGAAATCGCGACAGCAACCGGTTTCGGCAAAACGAAGGTGGTCAGCGTGTTGAAATCATTGGTTGAACAAGGGCTGGTGAAGTCGGTCGGAACCGGCCGTGGAACGAAATATACAACAAAATAGATCGATATGTTCCCGTGGACGGGCCATGTTGAGACCGTTGTATTGATGTCAAGGACCGAGGCTGGAAACGCCTGACACTGTAGGGTTTTCGGTTTTGGATGAAAATGGGGAAGTGGGAATTGTGGTTAGGCTAAATGTATATGAGAACAGATCGACGTGGAAAATGGTGTGAAAATGACATTTCGCGAGTGCTCAGGTCAGATAACAGCGAAAATTGAGTGCTCAGGTCAGATGTCGGGTGAGAGCAAGTGCTCAGGTTCGATGTCATGATTATTTAAATGTGAACTAATCAAAAAACACCCTAAATGAAGATGTTATTACTAATGATATAATAATATGAAAAGCTTAAAGATCGGAGATAAGGTATGCCTGATATATCAGAATTGACAAACGAAATTGCTGAACGAAAAATGAAAATTCACGATCAATGACCAATGTTGAGTTCTACCCTTCCATTCTTGAAGAACAAGCCAATATTGCAGAATACACAAAAATACCTTTATTAAGATTGCCGGCTCTTGGTGTTGCTTTTGAACCATTGGCAGCAGCATTTCAATATGCTGTTAGCGGAGGTAAGGCAGTAAGTGGACTATATCAAGTAGTTGTTCCGAGCGGGGGACACCTTGCGACATTGAAAAGTGGCGTTGGAAACATAGGTTCCGTGTTGAATGCTAACAACCAAATTGCTGGGCAAGCTACTCTAAATCCACTTGTTTGTAATCCTACAATGCTTTTTATGGCCGTGGCATTGGCTAATATTGATAAAAAACTTGATGCCATTCAAGAAATTCAACAAGAACTTCTTGATTTTTTAGCACAGAAAGAAAGGTCAGAACTCAAAGGGGATCTGAATTATCTTGCAGATATCCTAAACAACTACAAATATAACTGGAACAACGATAAATATAAAAATAATAATCATATTAAGGTCCTTGATATCAAGCAAGGGGCCGAAAGAAAAATTGATTTCTATCGAGAACAGATAAAATCGAAAATAAGCAAGAAGACCTTTTTCCACAGTGATCAAGATGTGAAGAAACAACTTGAGAAGATCCGGGTTGAATTTAAAGACTATCAACTCGCCTTATACCTATATTCATTTTCGTCCTTTCTAGAAGTTATGCTTTTGGAAAACTTTGAGTCGGCATATCTGGACTGTATTACTAAAAAGATGGAAGATTATTCATTTCAGTATCGCGAACTATATTCCCAGTGCTACGACCAAATTGAAAAAAATTCAAAGACTTCAATACAATCCCATTTATTAACCGGTTTGTCAGTTGCCAATAGACTAGCTGGTGAGGCAATAGCTAAAGTCCCAGTAATTAGCAAGACACAAATTGATGAAACACTTATTCAAACCGGCGACAAACTGTGGGCCTTTGGATCGAAAAGAATAGAACAGACTTTGAAATTGCTCATTGAAAAGCAGAGCAGCTGTATTATCCCTTTCGTTGAGAATATTAAGGAGGTCAATAGGCTATATAACCAACCAATTGAACTTGTTTTCGACAAAGAGAATTTATATATTGGAGCGGCATGCTCAAAATAGAAAGGCACTAAGATGAACAAAATCCCTATTGATACTGCCTTTGATGTTAGAGCTGATTCAAAAGGTCGAGACCCAGACAGCTCAAGTCCCACACTCCAGAAATACCACAAGATTCTTTGGAGCAAAGAACTGCCAAATGGTAAGTTGTTTAGGCTTGATGACACGAAAGACAATGCTTATTTATATCACAATTCTGAACTGGGCGAGTTTTTTCTAGCTAGCGATTCGATTGTTCATACATACTTCAAATGGAAAAGCACACAAAATATTATTAGCCAAATACCAAAAAATGAAATGGAACAATTCTACAATCTTGCCCACACTATTGGTGGTTATGTTATTTTCCCTGGTAATAGAGTAAAAGGGCAGAATACGATTAACCAAGCTAGGGGAATGAGTAAAGCGATAAAAGACCGAATCGATCTTACTCTTGAGTGTATACGACGGCATTATGTTGATGAAGATAGCCCATTAGCGGATACCCTCAAGAGATACAGCGATTTTTTTGATTTGTTCCTGGATTTTAAAGGCTATTGTGAGTTCTTCCTGTTACAGGATCTGGCAACCACAGATTTTGAGAATGTGAAGTACTTTTTGCCGTTCACTGATTTTACCGGAAACCAAATGCCAAAGACTGTTGAGGAGTACCAACTATATATGCATAACAATATAAGGTTTATATCGAGCCGTAATAGTAGGATTAGCGAGTACATTCAGGAATTAAGCTAGATGAATTCAGAATACACTAAATGTTTATCAATATATAAAGGTAGTCAGGACAGGAGTAGTTATCCAACTTGACCACCTCAACTCGAGAACGTGGATATTTTCCCTTGGACCGATAAGGTTTTTACTAATGTTGGTACGGAAATTAATGTTAAGATCACTATCCAGACATCGAGTTGAGGCTCTTGTGCCAACCGGGTCATGAGATGTTATCGAATCAGAGCACTCAACCTTGAAACGTGGATATGTTCCCTTGAACCGATAAGGTTTTTACTAATGTTGGTACAAATAATAGTGTCAAGAACACTATCCAGACATCGGGCCAAGGCTCTCGGACCATGTCGAGACGGTAGTGTTGCTGTCAAGGGATGATAAGTAAGCGTGTAATAAGATAAGTAAACAAAGTCTTTCCGTGATTTGAGGTCTGGTTCTAAGCTGGAAGGATAATCACGGTTTTTGTTTTGAGGGAAGTTATCCAAGATTGGTGAATGAGAAAGTTTTTTAGCCGATATGATTATTGAGTTGGTGAGTTGATAAGATAGTTGGGAAAATAATGGTGAGTTGACACGATGATTATTAGCTCTATAAAAATAAAAGTTCGTTTTTACCAAGAAAAGGCATAAATTACTGTCAAGCAACTTTTGACATTTCAAGTGTTTCGTGATATGGTTTTACTACCATATAGAGTGCGCGAGAGACAAGCTCGACGACCGCACAGCAACCTGCCAACGGTAAGGTGCTAATGCTTGAACGATGGCTGAGATGACACAAAGCCTATCGTTACGATGGGTTTTTTCTATTGCTCTTATGGAATAATCTGAAGGAGAAAAGAATATGTACGATTCAAATTACACACATCCTACCATTGTTTATTGCCAAGGCCGTTCACAAAACCGACAGATGCTCCTGCGGTTAAAACATCTGGGATACACCTACAACGATGGAAAGGAGATCGATCCGGACAACGTTTTGTATTCTTGTTGGATCGACGATGAAGATGGAAAAAGGATTCGCGGTGCACGCTATGCTATTCATGAAGACACCAAGATAGTGGCTTATAACAATTATTTGGCCATGATGCACCACAGCTTGCATAACAATCCGGAAATATCATTCGAGGATTTTTTAGCTCGGATAGAAAAAGAATGGGGGGAGAAGCAATGAAAACCAACGATGTCATCTGTTATGGTAAAAGACAAAATCACGAACTTCTAAAGCATCTGAAGTCTCTGGGTTTTCATTTTTCTGACGGCAAGGAAATCTATCCGGATCAGATAGAATTTACCGGTTATGCCTTAGACGAAGAAGATTCTGTCATTCAAACTGCTAGTTATGCTATCGATGATTCGTTAATGATGGTGGCGTTTCATGATTCAATGTCACTTCTTCAACTTCATCAGGCGGGGAAGAATTTGATCAGTTGGGAAGAATATGTTGAAAGCCTCTAGAATAAATTCGGAACTGACCTGCTGATCTCGCGCTGATTCGATGATCAGAAAAGGGAAAATCGAATCCTGTTGATATTAAAGAATGTCTAAAAACTGATAGTGAGGTGATACCAATTGATTCCTCAATGTCTCATGGAAAAGATGGGTAGTGCTTTGTGAAATCAGTGATAATGAAAAAGACTATAAGATTTCTGTTCATTATATTTTTAAGAACATGAAGGCTGAATTAATAGAAGAAGTAATCATTCTAATAGTTGAAATAAAAAGATACGACCTGAAGTTATTATATACGAGCGTGAATATGTTTCCGACAACAAAAGGGGTTGAAAACGTGCTTTTGATAGCTATCAATTCAACTCCAAGCACGTGGAGTCGGTTGTGCTGACAACACGCAATATAAAATGCTGGCGGAGCTGCATAGGGCGAAGCGCTCGTTGGCACACGGCACGGGCAGTGCGCGGGACCTTTCAGATACCGCAGTGAATGTGAATTTCAGACGAAAGAACATCCAAAGAATATTCGCTGCTTATAATTGGAGAGCGAGATCAGGGGTGTCCAGGGAAAAAGAAGCCGTGAAGAATGTTGGTGCAGGCACTGCAGTCCTTTGGTGAGAAGATGGTTCGAGACGAAATGATCAATTGGGAAGAGGCAGGAGCAGCATGAGAGTTTGTTTTTTTACTTTGGGAACCCGCGGAGATGTTCAGCCGTATGTTGCTCTGGGCAGGGAGCTCATCAGAAATGGACACGAAGCCGTAATCTGTGTCGGAGAGAGCTTTCGTCAGCTTGTTTTGTCCAACGGCATTGATTTTGTGCCCACAACATCTGATCTTATGGCCATTGCCTTGACGCCTGATGGCAAGGCAATTCTTGAGCATCCGATCAAAAATGCAAAATTGGCACTTCAATACGCCAAGCAGGTAATCAACCCGGCATACCGAAAAACGCTGGAGGAATTCCTGGCAGCGGCAAGCGATGCCGATGTGATCGTTTACCATCCGAAGGCTTTAGGTGCAGTCGACATTGCCATTAAGCTTGGAATCTCATGCGTCAGCATGCCGCCTGTGCCGATTACCTACCCGGTGACCGAATTTGCCAACCTTGCCCTCACTGCCAGAAATCTTGGCAGGTGGCTGAATAAGGCGACATATCGAATCAACGAAAAGGCGGAAACGTCTCAGATTGGTCTGATCAACGATTTCCGCGAAAAGGTTTTGCAGCTGCCAAAGCGCAAAACCGGTCTCTACACATACACGGACGGCAAGAAGGAAATTCCGACGGTATATCCTGTAAGCAAAGTACTTTTCCCGGAGGTGAGCAGTTGGGACGGGCATGTCTTTCTGCCAGGATTTTTCTTTCTGGACAGCAAAGATGAAACACTTCCGGAAGACGTGCTGCGATTTATCGCCGCGGAAAAGCCGCCCGTTGCGGTTACCTTCAGCAGCATGCCGCTTTCTGATCCGGTTAAGTTTTTGGAGAAACTTCGAGTCGCCCTCAAGGCGACCGGAAATCGTGCAATCCTTCTAAAGGGGAACAGCGGTATCGTCTGTGAAAGTGACGACCTGATCTGTGCTGTAGACGTTGCACCGCACTCTGCTTTGTTTTCGCGTGTAAAGGGCATTGTTCATCACGGTGGCGTCGGTACGACGGCAGCCGCACTGCGAGCCGGCAAGCCGCAAATGATTATTCCGTTTTCCACTGACCAGCCGTTTTGGGCAAAGCGCCTGTTCCGGCTTGGCTTCAGCTTAACGCCAATGCGAGAAAAGAAAGTTACGGTGTCAGCACTATCCAAGGCATTTACCGACATGGACGATCCGGATGTATTAAGACGGGCAGGCGACATTGCAGCGGTCATCCGGAGCGAAAACGCAACAGCTGACACAGTGAAATACTTAACTGAAATCAATGAAAATGCTGTTTAACCGATCTCTTACTCTCATACTTGCAGTCGCTTGAAGCACAGAGAGGACACATTCGGATCTGCCTACTCCGAGCTTTCCGCTGATCAACGCTTGCAATTGCTTCCGTCTCATACATGGCCTCCGGTTCAATTCTGCTATAGACTCAGTACGAGAAGAAATCTGAAAAGATATTCCTGGAGGCGTTTATGGAACTTACATCATTTGAGTGGCTCAATGAAAGTGAAGTGATCACAAGAGAAGATGAAATCGCAATCTATGCACCGGCTGGAAGTGATTATTTCAACAATCCAGTACCTGAAAACAAAACGTTTATGAAACCGCAAGGGGATGCCCCGTTCTATTACACAGAAGTTGAAGGGGACTTTGTTTTCAAAGCGAAAGTGAGACCAGATTTCGAAGCGACGTATGACGCCGCGTGCATCATGGTAATTCAGGATGAAAACACATGGGTAAAGGCCGCTTTTGAAAAGTCTGATTTTGGCACAACAGCCGTGGTGAGTGTTGTGACAGACGTCGTTTCGGATGATGCAAACGGCTGCAATATTGAGGCGGATTCTGTGTGGCTCCAGGTCGCGCGAGTTGGAAACAACTTCGCCATTCACTACTCGCTGGACGGGGAAACGTTTGACATGGTGCGGATTTTTCTGCTCCCTGTTGAGAACACGGTTAAAGTCGGCATAGAGGCTCAGTCACCGACGGGAGATGGCGGATATCGCTATTTCAGCGATCTGTCGCTGGAGAAAAAAACAGTGGCGGATTTGCGGGCTGGCTGTTAAATGCCAAGCTGTTCTGAAGGCATGATCGCGCGTATTTCCGGCATGCAGCTGGTGGAGAAAGGTCTGCTGGATCTGCCGTTGGTGAAATGGAATCTGCAATGAAGAAATACGCTGCGAGCAAGATAAAGATTCAATCGGGCAAAAAGGATATGGATTTGTATATTCTGAAGCCCACCGTCAATAAAAAGCCAACAGAAAAAACGCCCGGGATTCTTTGGATTCACGGCGGCGGATATGTGACTGGCATGGCGAAAATGATTCATTTTTCGCGAGCTGCCGGTCTGGTGAAGAAATATGGTGCCGTAGTCGTCACGCCTGAATACCGTTTAGCAAAAGCAGCACCGTATCCGGCTGCGCTGCATGATTGTTACGCGGCTCTCAAATATCTCAAGGAACATGCAGATGATCTTGGCGTCAACAGCAGTCAGATTATGGTCGGCGGTGAAAGTGCCGGTGGCGGACTTGCTGTCGCAATTTGCATGTATGCACGAGACAAAGGCGAAATCAGCATTGCTTATCAGATGCCGCTTTATCCGATGATTGATGATCGCGACACCGACTCATCACGGGATCACAATGCTCATGTATGGAACTCAACGCGTAATCACAGGGGGTGGAAGGCTTATCTCGGGGCATTATGGGAAAAGGATGTGCCGCCGTATGCAGCGCCTGCAAGGCAGACGGATTACTCAAATCTTCCGCCTGCATATACTTTTGTGGGAGATATTGAACTGTTTTACTGTGAGACGCTTGCCTACATCGACAATCTGAAGAAAGCGGGAGTCAACGCAAAAGTCGATGTTTATCCCAACTGGTTCCACGCCTATGACTTGTTGTTTCCTTTCAGGAAAGCCAGCAAAAAAGCAATTGCGGAATTTGAAAAGCAGTATTTGTATGCAGTTGAGCATTATTTTGCCAAACAGAAAATGTAAAGCAGAAATGACCTGATACGCGCGAGGTTTTCGCTTCCGATTAATGCCGAGGCGCTGTTTGGCGATATGATCGACGGATGCGATCAACACCAAAGATCACGAAAAACAGCGTGAATGTGAAGTATCGCAGGAATATATCTGCCGTCTCGTTCGCCGTTTCCTGTGCGTTCAGTTTTCATCCGGCAATGACCGGATGAATTGAAGCAGCTGATCGTTGAACACCTGATCGTGAGTTTCCATCGGACAATGCGCGGCACCTTTTATAATGACCAGCTCGGTTTCAGGCAACATGTCAATGATGGCTTCTGCCTGGGCCAACGGTATCCAGGTGTCGTCTTCACCCCAAATCGCCACTATCGGAACACCCGAATTTTTCAAATTGCCGATCGGTTCGTTTTTTGCCGTTTTGACGAGTTCAATGATGCTGTCGGCTGTACCATCAATCTTTAACGGCGCAAGATATCCGTCAACCTCGCTTTCTGACGGCTCACGTCCATAGGCAGAGGCGAGATAATCAGCGAATCTGTCTTCATCTGTGATGCGGCGGTCGAAAAAGATCTTTATCCATTGCTGCAGAGGCGGATACAGAACCAGGGTACCTGCAGTATTGGCGTCGCGGTCAAACACGGCTCCATCGACGAGCACAAGTCCTCTCGTTCTCGCCGGTTTATCCATGGTCATAGCCGAAACGGTTCCGCCTCCCATGGAGTGGCCGACCAGGATCCAGCCGCGATCACCCGTATTCTGGTCCAGCTCCTGGTCGATGTGGTCCAGCAGTGCCCATAATAAGCTGCTTCTTTCTTTTTGACTGTGATCCACAGCCGGATTTCGGTCACTGTACCCGAATCCCGGAAGATCGACGGCGATGACCAGATAGCCGTTTTCTGCGAGATAGTCGGTGTTGTTGCGCCAGGAAAATGTGGATCCTCCCAAACCGTGAACCAGCAGCACCTTGCCTTGTATTGCTGCTGCAGGGGGCGTCCATTGCCGGAAATGCAACGTTACGCCGTCGACATTCAGGTATGTGCTTTCCCGAAATGCAGCGTCGGCATTGACTGAAGCCGATGATATCGAAATAAAATAGGGGATTATGCTCAGCAGGATGAAGAGGGAGAGCAAGACAATGAGCGTGGTTCCTGCGAATTTCTTCATAAGGTGAACTCCTTTGATTAATGCCTGTGCTTAGTTTAATGCTTCGGAGCCGACAAAACATTCGATCACTTGCCGTTTGGCGGCCATCTGGTTTGCTGCGGCGTTACGTTCTAGAATAAGACAGCGCAGGTATGCTGCCATGGATGTTAATCGGATAAAGATCGCCCGACAATCGTCGATGCCCTGGGAGCGGGTGCACATGAAGGGGGCAGACAGATGGGATTGTTCAACTTCATTTTCGGCATTATCTTGTTGATGGGAGCAACCCTTGTGTTTGCCGGTGCATGTTATTTCTTCGGGAAAATTATTCTGGACTTTCTGGATAAAATGTTTAGAAGATAGGTCGGTCCGTTTGGCGTCCAATTGGTTTGTTCATGCTTTACGGTCTGGACTAATATCGGAGAGGTTAACTGCTATGGATATTGAACAGATAAAGATCACTCCCGACAAACCGTTCCCGGGAAACGACATTGAACTTTGCCTGTACAAAACTGTGTTTCCCAAAGATTCGTCTGAGCTTCAGGCAGAATTTCGCAAGCGCTTCACGGATAACGGCTGGTCGGCGCCCTGGGTCAACGGTGTATACGAATTTCATCATTTTCATGCTGAAGCTCATGAAGTCCTGGGCTGTGCGGCCGGTTGGGTCATCGTGCAGACGGGAGGCCCGAACGGTCTTAGGGTTAAGCTTGAAGCCGGCGATGCCGTGCTCATACCGGCAGGGGTTTCCCACAAGAATATTGATTGTTCGGCGGATTACCGCATTCTCGGCTCGTATCCGCACGGTCAGTCACCGGATTTGCGTCAAGGTGATCCTGCTGAATGGGATGAAGTCAGGGCAAAGATTGCACGCGTCAGGCTATGGGACAAGGATCCCGTCACAGGAGAAAAGGAGTGAACGCATGAAACGATCGGAAATCAATAAAGCGATCAGGGATATGGAGGCGCTGATAGCCAGATTCAACTTCGCGCTGCCTCCTTTTTGTTGCTGGAGTCCGGACGATTGGCAGGATAAAGGCCATGAGTACGATGAGATCAGAGACAATATGCTGGGCTGGGATGTCACGGATTATGGCGAAGGACGCTTCCGCGAGATCGGTTTTTCCTTGATTACCCTGCGCAACGGGAACCGGCAGATGCCGGAAAAATATGAAAAAAGCTATGCCGAAAAACTGTTGATGATCTATGAGAATCAAACATCACCGATGCATTTCCACCATTACAAAATGGAGGACATTATTAACCGGGGCGGCGGCAATCTTTTGATCAAGGTGTATAACAGCACCGAAGACGGCAAATACGCCGATACAGACGTGAAGATCAATCAGGACGGACGCGAATACATGGTTCCGGCAGGATCGGACATCCGGCTCATGCCGGGTGAAAGCATCACGATCTATCGCGGACTGTATCATGCTTTTGCCGTTGAGAAAGGCACAGGCGATGTGCTGATCGGCGAAGTCAGCATGTGCAACGATGATAATGCGGACAATCACTTCCATGATGATCTTGGCCGTTTCCCTGACCTGGAAGAGGACGAGCCGGCATATCGTTTGCTGTGCAATGAATATCCGCAGGCAGATGCGCACGCCTGTTAAAGGCGAAAAGGCGTGACCTTATTGCCCTCGCCGGTTCATGACGAGATGGGACCGTCTGTCCGCTTTGCCTAACTTTTTAGCAGCAGCAATTCGGGATTGCCTAATGCGTCTTCAATGGTGCGGATAAAGCGCACGCCGCTCGCTCCGTCGATGATGCGATGGTCAAATGACAAGCTCAACGGCAGCATGCTGCCGATGACAATCCGGCCGTCGCGTACGACCGGCTTATCCTGAATGCGTCCGATCCCCAGGATGCCCGATTCCGGATAGTTGATAATCGGCAGGCCGAAGCTGCCGCCGATTGCACCGTAATTCGTCAAACTGAAAGTGCCTCCCCGGAGATGCGCCAGGGTGAGCTCGTTTTCTCTCGCCAGCTTTGCCAGTGATTCGATCTCCTGCGCGATCTCGACAATACTCTTTTGATCGGCGTCAAAGAGCACCGGTACGACGAGACCGCGATCCGTATCCGTCGCAATGCCGATGTGATAATGCTGCTTATAGACGATCTCGCCGTGCTCTTCATCAAACGTGCTGTTGAAGACCGGGAATGCTTTCAGCGCAAGTACAATGGCTTTCAGAATAAACGGGAGATAGGTCAGTCTGACGCTGTCTCCAAGGAGGGTTTTCATGCGGTCGCGGAACGAAACGAGTGCCGTCGCATCGACCTCTTCCAAAAGTGTCGTGTGTACAAGTGTCTTCTGCGATTGACTCATCTTCTCGGCGATCGTCTTGCGGATGCGTGTCAGCGGTTCACGCCGCTCGCCGTCTTTTCGGAGGTGCGTGATTTCCTGCTTGTCGTGCGCGTGTTTATGCCTGTCAGCTGCCCGCAGGATATCCTCTTTGAGGACACGTCCTCTGGGACCGGTGCCGTCAATGGCGTTGATATCCACCTGAAGATCTTTTGCCATTTTTCTGGCGACTGGTGTGGCGAGCGCCTTTTTCTCACGGGAGGTTTTTTCGACGTTTCGGCTGCCTTCATCAGAAGGCGGAATCTCATCCTGACTTGAAATGAGGGAGCCGACGACGCCCGCTTCTTCCTCCGCAATAGTTTCGGATGTCTCCGGCATGTCTTCTTCCGGATGAGTCTCCGGCACCGCTTCAGTTTCGGCTGCCTGACCTGCTGATTCACTGTCGTCGATTGTGATAAAGACTTGACCGACATGCAGGGTATCCATTTCCGCTGCGTGAAGCTTATGTACTTTGCCGGACGCTGCAGACGGCAGCGTGGTTGTCATCTTATCGGTTTCGATTTCAGCAATCGTCTGACCTTCGCGGACCGTATCGCCTTCCTTGACCAGCCATGCTGTCAGGGTTCCTTCCGTGATGCCTTCGCCGATATCCGGGAATTTGTATTGATACATGTGCCGGCCTCCTAATATGCCGCCAGTTCGCGGATCTTGTCCCGAATGCGTTCGGGTGATGGAATGTAGTGTTTTTCTCCTCGCGGCAGCGGGAAGATCGTGTCGAATCCGGTGAGTCTTGTCGGTGGTGCTTCCAGCGAAAGGAACGCTTTTTCATTCACGACCGCGATAATCTCGGCCCCGGCGCCAAAGCTCTTGGCCGCTTCATGAACGATCAGGATGCGTCCCGTTTTTTCCACAGATTGAACGATCGTCTCCCGATCCATCGGGCTTATCGTGCGAAGATCGATGATTTCTGCAGAAACGTCCTCAATCTGTGAAACGGCTTTCCTTACATCTGAAACCATGGCGCCCCACGTGACAACCGTGATATCGTCGCCTTCCTGCAGCACTCTGGCTTTCCCGATCGGGAGCGTGTAGGCATCTTCCGGTACGTCCTGCTTGAAGGCGCGGTAGATGCGCTTCGGCTCCAGAAAAATGACCGGATCCGGATCTCTTATTGCTGAGATGAGGAGACCTTTGGCATCGTACGGGGTCGAGGGAATCACCACCTTCAGGCCGGGGATATGAGCAAACAGTGCTTCGGTTGATTCGGAGTGATGTTCAAGCGCACGAATGCCGCCGCCGTATGGTGCGCGGATGACCATCGGAAGGCTGCGCTGTCCCCTCGTTCGATTCCTGAAACGGGCGACGTGGCTCAGAATCTGGTTGAATGCCGGGTAGATGAACCCCATGAACTGAATTTCCACCACGGGCTTGAAACCGTTGACGGCCATTCCGACAGCTGTTCCCACAATGGCTGATTCCGCGAGAGGCGTGTCGAATACACGCTTTTCACCGAACATTTTTTGCAGCCCCGCCGTCGCGCGAAAAACGCCGCCGTTGACACCGACATCTTCTCCGTAAACCACAACGGCAGGATCGAGCGTCATCTCATTTTGCAGCGCCTGCTGAACCGCTTGAACGATGTTGATTTTATTCGGCATGTGACGCTCCTTTCAAGAAAGCCTGATAGTCTTCCAGCTGTTCTTTCAGCTGTGGGGTCAGATTTTCAAAGTGATAGGAGAAGATTTCTTCAATCCCGGTGTCGGATGTGTGTTCAATCGACTTGTACGCGTCCATCACGTCCTGTTCGAGTGACTCCGTCATGGATTTCATGGCGTCCTCCGTCATGAGATTTTCTTTCATCAGGTATTTCTCAAGCCGCATAATCGGATCTTTTCTTTGCCAAAGCCGGACTTCCTCATCTGAGCGATACTTCGTCGGATCGTCCGAAGTCGTATGAGGCCCCATGCGGAACGTGAACGCCTCGATCAGGACGGGGCCGCTTTCTCGTGCGTACTGCACGGCCTCGCGGCTCGCAGCCAGAACGGCAAAGACGTCGTTGCCATCGACTAAAACGCCAGGCATGCCATAGCCGAGCGCCTTCGTCGCGATATTTCTCGACGCCGTCTGCCTGCTGAGCGGAACGGAGATCGCATAGTGGTTGTTCTGGATGAAGAAGACATTCGGCGTATTGAATACCGCGGCAAAGTTCAGCGCTTCATGGAAGTCGCCCTGAGACGTTCCGCCTTCACCGCTGTACGCCATGACGACATCGTCATCACCGCGGAACCGAGCGGCCATGCCGATGCCGACCGCGTGCTGGAGCTGTGATGCGATGGGGACGGCGATCGGCAGGAGGCGGATATCTTCGCCGAAGTGGCTGCCCCATTCATTGCCGTACCAGTATTGGAATATCTTCTCAACCGGCCATCCCTTGATCAGCCACATGCCGAGTTCGCGAAAGGCAGGTACAGCCCAGTCCGACTTTTTCAGGGCGTAGCCCGATCCAACCTGCGCAGCCTCCTGCCCTAGATTGGATGCATACGTCAGAAGACGTCCCTGCCGCTGCAGAGAAAGCGCAATCGAGTCGATGGCGCGTGCTTTCCTCATCGTCTTATACAGCGTGAGAATATCTTCGTCTGACACATCCGGACAAAAATCCGGATTTACGATATTGCCGTTCTCGTCCATCACCTGAATCATGTCGTCTTCAAGTGGATTGAACTTATCGATAAACATGAAATCCTCCGTTCGGGGAGTGCATTGGCGTCATTTGGCTTGTTGTACGGCCATGCTACCAAGAAAACCGGACTTGTTTAGTAACCTGGAAGTCATTCTCGATGAAGAAGAGCACACGGGATAAATGGCTGATAAGTGATGATCGAGGAAGCGCCTTTTTGATCAGTGCGGATTACATGACATGCTTGAAAGTGCCAGCCGTTCATCAGCTTTTGCCGATCCTTGTTTTGGTTCGAATCTACGGGGATGGGAGTGTTGTGTTTGCAGCCGATTCAAAATAAAGGCACATCACGCCTGATGGCCCAGCATTTTGCGTCTGAATGCGAAGACTGCCAGTGCGTAGAAAACCGCCGCATATGCCAGCACAATTGCAAAGTGGGGCATTATTCCGGTGAAGTTGCCGCTGACGGCAGCTTTAGCCGCCTCAACACCATGATAAAAGGGCAATACATTTGCAACTTGCTTGAATACTCCGCCGATTAGATCAAGTGGAATCCAGACACCGGAAAACCAGCCTGCGATGTTTGTGAGAAGCGCTCCGCAGATTCCACCGACCGCTTTGTCGTTCAATAAGCTGCCGCACAGCAATCCCATTCCGACAAAAAGAATGGCAGTGGGGAGCAAGATCAGAATGGCGAGCAGCGTATTGACAGATAACGGCAAGCCAATCAGAGCGGCTGCCAAAAAAGTGATACTCCCCTGTATCGCGGCCATCGCAAGAAGCGGCAAGGAATACCCGAAAATGAAATCCCTCGCCGTCATGGGAGATGCGAACAGTCTCATGAGAAATGATGTAGTTCTGTCTTTTGCCAAAAGCATTCCCGAAAATAGTGCAAAGAATGCGGTGCCGAAAGCGGCCACACCAGGTGCGGTCTTTTCGATTGAGAACATGGCATTGTTTGCCTCGGCAGGTATCGCCGAATCAATGATGTTGAACATGAACAGCAATACCAGAGGAAATCCGAGCCCGAAGAACAAATTGATCGGGTCACGCAGAATTTCTTTTGTATTGCGCTTTGCAAACAGAAACATCTTCATAGGACACCGCCAGAGATGCTGACAAAAGCGTCTTCAAGGTTTTCTGCGCCTGTTTGCCCGATTAACTCGGCCGTCGTACCAACCGCAGCCAGTCTGCCTTTGGTCATCACGCCAATACGATCAGCCAGCGCTTCAACCTCTTCCAAATAATGAGTGGTGAGAATGATCGTGACTTGTTTTCTAAGTTGCCTGATCGATGCCCACAGTGTTCGGCGGGCAAGCACATCCAGCCCGACTGTGGGCTCGTCAATGAAAAGAATCTGCGGCTTCGATATCAGTGCCATGGCGATGGAAAGCCGTCTCTGCATGCCGCCCGACAGTGTTTTGGTTTTCTTGCCAAGCACATCGTCCAAACCGAAGCGCGTCGACAATTCCCTTGCACTTTTTTTCGAGTTTTCTCTGCTCTGTCCGTAAATCCCCGCGATGAGCTCCAGATTCTCGAGAACGGTTAAATTTGGTGCAACCGCAGTTTCCTGCGGGGATATATTGATTTTTTGCTTAACGGCGTTGGGATTATTCCTGATGCTGTCACCCAGCAGCACGGCATCGCCATCGGTCGGCTGAATGAGGCATGAGAGCATTTTAATGGTCGTCGTTTTTCCTGCGCCGTTCATCCCTAAAAGGGCAAATAATTCGCCTTCCCCAATATTCAGATTCAGATTGTCTACAGCGGTTACGGTGCCGTATTTTTTTGTTAAACCTGTGATCGTGATAGCACTCATTTGTCATTCGCCTCCGGCGCAACATCGCAAAATAACTTTGCGGCTGATATAGTGAACTTAATCTTGGGGGGAATTGCCATGCCTCGTTTTTTATCGCCCGGCCAAATCGACGTGTCGTCAGGCGAGATGCGGAACCTCTCAAGCGTTTCTGTGGGAATGACAACCTGTCCGTTCATTTCGACATAAACAGTCCTGCTGTGTTCCGCTATTAGCAGGAAAAATATAATTTGCATATTTCATGTGAATAATGCGCTTCGTCATTCTGCTTGTAAAGCGGCCATTCAAGCCATGTCGTTAACCAGTGATAAGTTCACCCCAGTAGCTAACCGCTGAATATTGCACCCCCGGCCCCCCGAAGGGCAGGCCGGGATGGGCGAGGCCACGGGGCTGACCCCGATATCAGGCGGACTTTCAGCAGTTCAGACAGATGCGAAAATACACGAAATATCCTGTTTTCAAGGTGTGTGGGTATTCCTCCTGCGCACAGCTGTCAAACGCCGGTATATACTGCCAGTAAGTATTGCCGCAGATTGTGAGTGTCCGATGAGACCGATAAGAAAACAGATGATGAAGCTTTTGTCAAAAATGCATCTGAATCTGAAAGAGAATTACAAGTTATATCGAAAAGTACTTCGTCTGGTTAACCCGCCGATTAAGAACGGTTACACCACGCTTGACTATAAGATGATGGTAGATGAAAGAGAAATCCCGCTCAGAATTTTTCTTCCTGAGAACAGCAAGAATGACAAGACGAAGGTGCTGATCTTCTTTCATGGCGGAGGCTGGGTTACCGGGGACATTGACAGCTATACGATTGTCTGCAGGAACATGGCAAACAATACGGGACATATTGTCGTCTCGGTAGAATACAGACTGGCTCCGGAAAATCCCTTCCCAAGCGGGGTGGAGGATTGCTGCTACGTGACGGAGAAAATCTTTGAGAAGCCTGAGCTGCTGGGATGCAGGCGTGAAGACATTACCCTCATCGGTGATAGTGCGGGCGCAAACCTGGCTGCCGTCGTATCGCTTCTGGTGAGAGACAGAGGCGGCTTTATACCTAAAAGACAGATCTTGATCTATCCTGCCGCCTATTACGATCACTCTGATTCGTCTCCTTATCCATCTGTTCGCGAAAATGGCAGTGACTATATCATGACGTCGAAGCGAATACAGGACTATCTGGACCTGTATGTAAAAAACGAGGATGATAAATGCAGTCCCTATGTCGCACCCTTGCTCGCAGAGGACTTGTCGGATCAGCCGGATACCCTGGTCATCACTGCCCAGTACGATCCCCTGAGAGACGAAGGGGAAGCGTATGGCCGCAAACTCAAGGAATTTGGAAACAAGGTCGTGATGCAGAGAATGGACGATGCGATTCACGGGTATTTTTCCATGCCTGTCAATACAGCGAAAATAGCCGCCACCTATGAATGGATCAATTCATTTTTAAGGGATGGCAACGATTAACTGGTGAAAAGATGACAGCGATAAACGGCAAAAAAACAAAGTGGAATAAGCTCGATAACGCATCGAAAATATTCCCGGCCACTGCCAATAACAAGGATACAAAGGTTTATCGCTTGTCAGCAGAATTATTCGAGGAGATCAATCCGGATCTTCTGCAGAAAGCCTTGGATCTGACGCTAGAGAGTTTTCCCCTGTATAAGTCGATTCTGCGCAGAGGCTTTTTCTGGTACTATTTTGAATCGAGCGAGATTTACCCCAAAGTCGACATTGAATCGACCAGTCCCTGTTCGCCGCTTTACATCGAAGGGAACAGAAATCTTTTATTCAAAGTATCCTATTACAATAAACGCATAAACCTGGAAGCGTTCCACGCGCTGTCAGATGGCGCCGGTGCCATCTGGTTTTTGGAAACTCTCATATTTCACTATCTTGAAGCGAGATATATGGATGAGCTGGACAGCATGCCTCATTTTGATTACGGTGCGTCAATCAGTGAAAAAGAGGCGGATGGCTTTTGGAAGAATTATGCCGCAGGTATTGAAAACGCAAAAACCAAAAGAGAAAAAAAAGTGAAGGCCTACAAAATAAAGGGTAAACGGCTGGACGAAAACAGAATGAAAATAATTGAAGGCGCGATGTCTGCAGAGGCGCTGCTAACGCTTTCGAGAAGACACAGTGTAAGCATGACAGTATTGCTGACTTCACTGCTGATATATGCAGCCGGCGCGGACATGCCAAAGAACAGCGTCAACAAGAAGATCGTGATTTCGGTCCCCATAAACCTGCGCGGCTACTACGACTCGCTTACAGCGAGGAATTTCTTTTCGACCATGAACATCAGCTGCGATTTCGGCCAAAGCAATGTTGGCTTCAGCGATATCGTGGAGCAGGTCAATAGTCAGTTCAAAGAGGGCTTGAAGGAAGAAAATGTCAAGGCAAAGATTGCCAGATTCATGAAGCTGGAAAAAAACCTTTTGGCCAGAATGGTCCCGCTTACCGTAAAAGATTACGCTTTGAAGATGGCAAATAAGTGCTTCGATAAGGGCATTACGTCCTCTCTGTCAAACATTGGCAAAATTGACATGCCACCGGAGTTTAAAGATTATGTAAAGCAGTTCAGTGTATGCGCCAGTGCAAAATATCCGAAAGTGACGTTTTGCTCTTACGGGGACAGGCTGGTCATTTCGTTTACGTCACCTTATGTGGAAACAGACATACAAAGAGTGTTCTTCCAGTTTCTGTCCGGCCAGGGGATCGAAATTGAAGTAACATCGAATCTGTAGAGGTCGCAAGGTGAAATACTGCAGGCATTGCAAAGTTTTGATAAGGGATGATCGCGAACGATGTGTTTTGTGCGAAAACACACTGGAAAAAACGGGGGGAAAAAGTGAAGACATATTCCCTGTGATCCCTCCCTTTTATGAGAGCAAGCTTGCCCTTAAAATCATGGTTTTCATCTCGATCATCGCGATCGTGGTCAGCGCGGCTTTCAGCTTCATCTTTCCCGCCGAAAAAAGCTGGTCCTTCCTGTTTATTTTTGCGATTTTAAGCATCTGGGCCGGACTGATCAACATCCTGCAAAAACGGTACCAGATTCCCAAAAAGATCGTATGGCAGGTTTTCATTGTCTCCGTGCTCGCCATTTTTTGGGATTACCGGATCGGCTGGATCGGCTGGTCACTCGACTATGTCATTCCCATTGCCACAATTTCAGCCATGATTATCATGTATGTGACGGCAAAGATCCTGAAATTGAGTGTCAGTGACTACATTACCTACGCGCTGATCGACGGCGTATTCGGTATTATTCCGGTGTTGTTCCTGCTTCTTGATCTGGTCGATGTGCGTTTCCCGTCGATTATAAGCATCGGTTTCAGCATCATCTCGCTGTCGGGCATCTTCATTTTCCAGGGCAAAGAGATAAGGGAAGAAATCCAAAAGAGAATGCATATCTGATATCGCTTCGCTGAATACAGCCGGTAACAGTCAGTCAAATTCAAATCGTCGGCGAATTAAGGATACCAGGAAATATCGTTGTTGGAATGATGTTGTTATTATTCCGATATCGGTATATTCCAAATTGCTTCGGGAGAAACTCATTGTTGAGTGGACCTATCACAGCAATGCCATTGAGGGAAACACCTTAACATTATCCGAGACGAAAGTTGTTCTTGAAGGAATCACGATTGGCGGCAAAAGCATGGTGGAACATCTCGAAACCATAAACCATCGAGAAGCGATACATTTTATTGAAAAGCTTATTGCTGCCGGAGAGTCACTCACAGAATGGAATATCCGGAATTTGCATTCTTTAATTTTAAGGGGAATCGACAATGCCAATGCTGGCAAGTACCGCAGCGAGAATGCACTGATCAGCGGCGCTAAGCACACGCCGCTCAGGTTTTACGAAGCTGATAACTTAATGCAAAAACTCATGGCTGAATATCAATTTGCCTGGAAAGGCTTTCATCCCGTTGTCAGGGCGACGCTGCTGCATGGGGAGTTCGTAAAAATTCATCCATTCAGCGATGGCAATGGCAGGACTTCCAGGTTGCTTCTGAACTTCGAGCTGATGAAGAATGGATACCCCCCGATAATAATCAAGAACGAGGAACGTGCAGAATATCATGATGTGCTTGATCTGGCACATACCACGATGAATTACGCGCCATTTATCGAGCTGGTATGTAATCTCGAGCTGGAATCTGAAAGACTCTGGCTATCCGTGCTTGAGTAAAGTCCTGAATTATGAGTTCACTTGAAATACCTTTTTTTGTGAACGGTGTGCCGGGGCACCGGGCTGCTGATGATCTGTCAGATTTTGTGTGGCAAAATTATAATCAGACCTGTTCGAGTGTGTGCGCCACAAGCACAGCGGCAGGTATCTCGAAATCGGGAGGTGCGTGATGTTGTTCATTTGTTATCCGAATTGCAGCACATGCCGAAAGGCAAGGACGTGGCTGGAGGCAAATCGCCTGACGTTTGAAGAAAGAGACATAAAGGAAATCAATCCGTCGGTCGAAGAGCTGAAGCGCTGGCATAGTCTGAGCGGGCTTTTGCTGAAGACATTTTTCAACACCAGCGGTCTTGTATACAGGAAACTGAAGCTGAAGGACCGGCTGCCGGACATGAGCGAGGATGAGCAGTTTGAGCTGCTCGCTTCAGACGGTATGCTCGTAAAAAGACCGCTTCTCATTAACGATGACATCGTGCTCGTGGGGTTCAACGAAGCAAAATGGCAAGATGCCTTGCTGAGATGAGCACATGACCGGCGTGTGCCGGATCCGCTTTTCGTCCTCTGCACCGATCTCCGTATCTGAAAACGCTTATAAACGCCTGTTCAGGAGGGGAGCATGTCACCCCAGCAAATCTTTCAGCTCAGAAACGGCGGTATCAATATCCGCCCGACTGATATCATGATTCGCCACCCAGCGCATTTCTCTCTCGTTATAGCCGCCAATCTTAATGCCGCGCTTCAGCATTTCTCCCTCAAGTGCTGACAGGATTTCTGCAGGGCGGTCAATGGTAAAGAAAACCATGTTGATGTCAAGGCAGTCCCATTTCACATTTATGCCAGAGATTTTTGAAAGCTTCTCTGCCATGTACTTTGCGTTTTCGTGATCTTCGGGAAGGCGCACCTGCATGTCGCGCAGCGCAATGAGTCCTGCAGCTGCCAAAATCCCGGTCTGGCGCATGCCGCCCCCAAGCATCTTTCGAAATTTCCTGGCACGTGAAACGACTTTCTCGGTGCCTGCGAAAATGGCGCCCACAGGTGCGCAAAGTCCCTTGGAGAGGCAACAGCTTACGGTATCGCAGTAACTGGCAATCGCTTTTACGTCAACGCCCAGGAAAGCAGCGGCGTTGAAAATTCGTGCTCCGTCAAGGTGTATTTGCAGATTGTTTTTATCGGCGATAGCACGAACCTGTGCCATGGTTTCAAGCGGCACGACACGTCCGTTCGCAAGTGCGTTTTCAAGGCAAATCACGGATGTCGGGGGTTCGTGAATATCAGCTGAGCGAATAGCATTTTCAATAAGGTCCGGTACGGGCATGCAGCCGGGGAAGTCGATCATGTGAACGGTCACGCCGGACAGTACGGCGGCCGCACCAACTTCATGTACCACAATATGGCTGTGGCTGCCCGCGATTATTTCGTCGCCACGGCGTGTCTGCGCCATAATGCCCAGCTGATTGCCCATGGTTCCGCTGGTGACGAAGAGCGCCGCTTCCTTACCCAGAACTTTTGCGGCATAAGCTTCCAGCTCATTGGCGGTAGGATCGTCCTGATAGACGTCGTCACCGACAATGGCGTGGTACATGGCATCACGCATGTCCTGTGTGGGTTGAGTGACAGTATCACTTCTTAAGTCAATATATCGCATGCATAAGTCCTCATTTTCGCTCGATTCGATCTTTCTTTTGAAGCGTCTTGCGTTAGTGTTCATTTCCGGCAAGACTGGAGACTGCCCCGGCAAGCACGATCCAAAAAAAATCGACCGGATGCAATAGTCAGATTGTATCAATCTCTGCAAGATTTCTCCTGCATGTGAGGCGTTGGTCTGACGATATTGATCGGTGCTTGTTGTCTTCATCCAGGTGGAGACAAATTGGTTCGTTTTTGACGGACGGTGCGAATGCTGTCAGACCAGGCCCATGAAATATTCGACCACGATAGCGACAATAACGACTGACGCTGAAATAATGAACCCGTGAAGCATTGGATTCAGACCAGATTTCTTCATTTCTCCGAAATTTGTGTTCATGCCGATGGCAGCAAGTGCAGATACCATCAGAAACTTGCTGATGCTTTTTAGCTGCAGGGAAACAGCAGCGGAGAACAAACCGAAACTGTTGAGCAGCGACATGCCGATAAAGGCCACGATAAACCATGGCAGCAGTGATGAGACTTTTGGCTTGTCATTCGCTGTACTTTCCTCGGACATACTGGTGTTCAGGCGTGCATTTATAAATGAGAATATGAGCACGGTCGGGATGATCGCCAGTGTCCGCGTCAGTTTTACCATGGTGGCAAAATCACCGGCCGCTTCACTAAATGCGTAACCGGCCGCAACGACGCTGGAAGTATCATTCACGGCAGTGCCGGCCCACAGACCGTATGCCATATCACTCAATCCGAGCATGCGGCCCATAAGCGGAAACAGGATGATCATGGCTATGTCAAAGATAAAAGTCGCGGACATCGCATACGCAATATCCTTGTCTTCGGCATCGATAACCGGAGCGATCGCAGCGATGGCCGATCCTCCGCAGATTCCGGTTCCGGCAGATATCAAATTGGACAGTTTCCAGTTGAGGCCGAGCAACTTGCCGACAAGGTAGCCGCCGCCGAAGCAGGTCGTGAGGGTGAAGAACATAACCGTCAGTGAAAAACGACCAACGCTTAGAATGGTGCCGATGCTCAGCGATGCACCCAGCAGAATTATTGAAAACTTAAGCACCTTCTTTGACGTAAAAATCAAGCCTGCCTTAATCAGTGTGCTGGGCTTTGCGAATTGATTGAGCGACATCCCGATAAAAAGCGCGATGACGGATGCTCCAATGAAAGGGACAGGCAAAACGCCTTCAATCCACTTGGAAGCGAACGCGATCAGTGATGCGATTACAAATCCGGGTATGCAGGTCAGTGCTTTTTTCATGCGTTCCTCGTTGGCTGTTTTGGCTAACAGTAAGCGATGCAAACGATAAGTTCCAATTATATTGTATTATCTGTCATAAAAATTTATTATGTGATGGATTTCAGCGCACAGGGTGGAACATGGCGCGAAACATGGCGATGCCGGTGAATGGAGATGCATATGATCGATATCAAAATACTGACTTTTCTGAAAGTTGTGCAGCATCGAAACTACACAAAGGCGGCAGCAGAATTGAATATGACGCAGCCTGCCGTCAGTCAGCATATTAAGAAACTGGAGCAGTACTACGGCTGCAAATTAATCGATATTGTCGGCAAATCTGTCAGATTGACTGCACAGGGAGAAGCGCTTTACACGTATGCCAATTTTCAGGCGGCAAATGAAAGACAACTTGTAAATCAACTGAATAGGCTGGAAACACCCATGAAAATCGGTGCGACACTTTCCATTGCAGATTATTATTTGCCGCCTTATTTAAGTGCTTATCTTGGCACGCATGATGAATTGATTTCCGTGACAGTGAAAAACACGAAAACCATTATTGACATGCTGTTGAAAAATGAACTGTATTGCGCCTTTATAGAAGGCATATTTGATAAATCATTATTCCGCTTTCATGAGTTTTGCCGCACAAAGTTCGTGCCGGTGGCGAGAAAAGGGCATCCGCTGGATGGCGTCGCTGCCGCCATTTCAGACATTCACAAATACACGCTCTTATTACGGGAAGAAGGATCGGGAACGAGGGAAATATACGAAAACTATTTGCATCAGAACAATGACACGATACGTTCGGCTTCCAGAATTCAGGAAATCAGCAGTTTTGGCATCATCAAGAAGATATTAAGTTGTTCAGATTCTGTTTCCTTCATGTATGAAGACGTCGCCGCGCCGGAAATCGCAAGAGGCGAACTGTGCTGCCTTTCAATTCGCCATTTTGCGATAGAGAGGCCGCTGTACTTTATTTATCCCAGCAACAGTCTGATGAAAGATAAAAATGAGTCCTTCTATCAAAAACTGAGGGAATGCATGACCTGACAAGATCCTGTCAGCGCCTGCTTAAGGCTCTCTTATACGAATGCAGCAAGGGGAAGCCTATTCTTTTTGCCGAGCATAGATGAAGCTGTGGCAAAGCCGGCAAACGCTGATTGAGTAAGATTGGGAGGTGCAGCGAGACATGACGCACGAAAAATTATGGGAAAAGTTTTGTGAGGCCAACCATCTTGATATTGATACCCATTACTCCGTCTGGAGCTTTGGCGGCAATCCCGATGCACCTGTGAAACTCGTTATTGACGAAGTGAAGACGGCAACCGCGTCAGCCTATGAGCTTTACGAACTGGACGATGAAGAACCGATGCCGCACGCGGGTGATTACAGTGTAATCACGGATTCAGCGGGTGATGCCTTTTATGGAGGTCAGCGCGGAGCACGCATTCAAAGAAGGTGAAGATGACAGAAGTCTTCAATACTGGCGGGAGGTCCATCGAGCCTGTTTTGAAGGAGCGTATTGGCGATTCAATCTGGCTTTCCATGAGAACGCATTAGTATTGTGTGAAGAATTTGAAATATTATACAAAGTGTAGTGTTCCTTTCTTGTTGACAGACAAAGTTGACGGCAAAGCAATCAGGACGAGCATTGAGCAATAGTAAACAGGACGAGGGGTGAAGCAGGAACATCACGCCGACCAACATGCATTGAATCAGATTCGATCTCAGGTGATCGCGTTTGAGCCAGCCGGGGGCCTTTGGCGATGATCGCGCAAGGTCAGCCAGATCACAAAAAAATGAAATCACAAAAAAATGAACAGGGGAGATATTTATGGAACACAATCAGTTTTCACGCTTGAGACGTTTCAATCTGATCATGGGG
>LSQX01307434.1_pt1 | contig 35080 bp, 32 predicted proteins | sample 654561 | NCBI WGS metagenome assembly LSQX01 (sample SAMN04489861, study PRJNA283612) | anaerobic digester metagenome | isolation source: 4 biogas reactors fed with cattle manure at either 37C or 55C with and... | place: Denmark: Kongens Lyngby | collected 2014 | reverse complement strand
ATCAATTTTTTCGGAGTAGTAGAGATGGATGAACTATTGATGGATTATTCCGAAAAAGGCAGAATATACAAAAATGCAGAAGAGTTAAAGCGAGCCAGGAAGCAAAAGCCAAAGAAAGTAGCCGTATTAGCTGCTACTGACAGAGCTGGCAACTTGTTGTTTAAAAAATTTGAAGGCAAAAAGCTAAGTTCAGAACAGATAGAGCAATTTCTGAAGGCTAAGATGCCAAAAGATGGAGTCATGTGTAGCAGTAATAAAAAAGCATTCAAAAAGGTTAGAAGGAATGTAATCAAGCACAAAGAAATAGTAACTAGCCATAGGCAAAAGCGAGGTATATATAGCCTAAGTACTGTCAAGAAAAAGGCTAGTGAATTCACGAATTGGATATATTTCAAATTTAGGGGCGTAGCTACCAAATACCTGCAAAACTACATTATGTGGTATGTAGTGATGGGTAAATACCTCACAGGCAAGACTGTAAGCAATACTGGGCAAATGCTCAACCTCGCATCCTCGGACAGGTGGGCATGGTATCGGTATAAGGAGTTAATAAATCTAACATATGTTGATTGAAACATATATTAGATTTATTAATTCACCCCACTCTCCTAAAATTTTCATATACACATTTTTTTTCAGATTCGATAATTAAAAATAATGAAAAGATATTATAATCATACGTTTTTGTCACTATAAAAAATAATTTTAATAGAAGCCAAATACAATACCATTATTATATATTTTATGCATAATAATGGTATTGTATACACTTTATTAATTACTAAAACAAATCTTTATTTAAAAGCAATTAACTTATATAGTTCGTAAAATATATATTAATATACCTATTCAAAAGTGAAATAAAATTATATTTCAAAAAATTATAACCACCTAAATTTAACTGAAATACAGTATTTATAATAAAATAATTGAACTTAATTTATTAATCTAATAAATGTATAGAAAGTCCACTTCTAAGTTTAGGTTCAAACCATGTAGTTTTAGGAGGCATTATATTACCACTATCAGCTATATCCATGAGTTGTTTCATAGAAACTGGATATAAGGCAAAAGCTACAGCCATCTCGCCGCTGTCAACTCTACGTTTTAACTCTCCTAACCCCCTAATACCACCTACAAAGTCAATTCTTTTATCAGTTCTCAGATCCTTTATTCCTAATATATTATTTAAAACTAAATCTGATAAGATAGTTACGTCTAGTACTCCAATAGGATCATTATCGTTATAAGTGCCTTTCTTAGCTGTCAATGAATACCAATTCCCATCTAGATACATAGAAAAATTGTGAAGTTTATTTGGTTTGTATTCATTTTTGCCCTTATTTTCTATATCAAAATATTCAGATAATTTATCTAAAAATTCTTGTGGTGTCAAACCATTCAAATCTTTTACTACTCTGTTATAATCAATTATTGTAAGTTGATTATCTGGAAAAACGACAGCCATAAAATAGTTAAAGTCTTCTTCGCCTGTATAGTTAGGATGCTGTTCTCTTTTTTCTTTACCTACTAATGCTGCTGCTGCTGTACGGTGATGTCCATCAGCCACGTATAAAGCTGGCATTTCTGCAAATAATTTTTGTATTTTATCTATTAATTCTTTTTCTTTTATTACCCAAAATTGATGTCCAACACCATCATTAGCTATGAAATCATATTCGGGTTTGTGCTCATTAGCATAATTCATTATCAAGCTATCAAGTTCTGCTACAGATTTATAAGCAAAAAATACGGGTTCTACATTAGCATTGGTAACTCTCACATGTTTCATCCTATCCTCTTCTTTATCTCTACGAGTGAGTTCATGCTTTTTTATAACATTATTAAAATAGTCATCTATACTAGCACAGCCTACTATGCCATATTGAGTTTTGTTCCACATAGTTTGAGCATAAATATAAAAATATGCATCATCATCGGGTATTAACCATTTATTTTCTATAAATTTTTGAAAATTTTCTTTTGCTTTTTCATAAACTCTAGGATCGTGTTCATCAGTACCAACGGGTAAATCTATTTCTGCTCTAGTTATATGAAGTAAAGAATATGGATTCCCTTCTGCTTCCTTTCTTGCTTCTTCAGTATTAATAACATCATAAGGTTTAGCAGCTACTTTTGGTGCTAATTCTTTTGGTGGGCGTAATGCCTTGAAAGGTCTAAAAATTGCCATAATTATAATTTTTTTTATAAATTAAAATAAATATTAAACTATAACCAAACCAAAGTAAAATTTAGTTTAGCTAACTTAAAAAAATCAACTCACTTTTATCTTATTTTTTTGTATAAAAATAGGATAAATAACGAGTATTCTACAAGATTATATTAGTTCGTTGCCAGTATTTTCATCAAAATCCTCCTCCTCCTCTTCTTCTTCTACTTCTTCAGAGGCACTTCTATCAGTTTTTTTGTTACGCTGTAATGAAGAAATGAGAGCTCCAAGCATTTTAGATATCTCAATTAATAAGTTTTTTGCTTCTTCATGTTGATCATCAGTAATAAAGCCTTCTTTTTGAGCGATAGTAATAAGTACCACACTTTTTCTAATAGAACTACGCGCCATTTTTAGGTAGTAAATGAATTGATTTTTATTTCTACCTGATCCTTCTGCTATGTTTATAGTGATCTCTTGAGCAGCCTCCACCATGTCATTTCTAAGAATGGATGCATAGTCTGGAAATGGTTTTGTAGCATTATAAACCCAAGATACAAAATCTAAAGTTTTGTGATAAATGCGTAGATCTTCAAATCTGAAGAAGTTCATAGGTCTATTTTCTTCCATAGTTGTATGTTTTTTGGTTATGTGATTATTTTTTTTTAAATTTTTATTTATTTATCTGAAAAGTAGTATCTCCTGTTTTAAAAAATGCAATTATTTGTCTTATAGCTGCTAATCCTGCATTATTATTAGCTTCTTTAGTTTGAGCACCTAATTTTTTAGGAGTGAAATAACATCGTCCAGGATATTTCTCTGCAATAATATTTTTACAATCAGGTGCAACATCAGAAACATAGCGAAAATCTGGTCTTTCTTCCAAAACTTTTAATAAATCATCTTCATTAATAAGTTCTTTTCTAGCTGTATTTACTAAGACAGCATTTTTAGGCATTAATGATAATAAGTTATAATTGATAGATTTAATGGTAGCATCATTAGCAGGAATATGTAAAGAAACATATTGAGAATTTTTATATAAATCCTCTACTGACTCAGCTTTTGTAACATTATAAGCAATGTATTCGTCATCTCTTTTAGATCTTCTATGACCATAAATTTTCATATCAAAGCCTTTAACAAGGGTAGCAAGTGCTTTAGCTGTATAGCCAAAACCATGTAATCCTAAGGTCTTTCCTTTTAGTTCAGTACCTACAGAACCATCAAATTGATTTCGTGAAATATAAAGCATTAATGCTAATGCTAGTTCTGCCACAGCATTAGAATTTTGTCCAGGTGTATTCATAGCTACTATATTTCTTTCAGTGCAAGCATTTAGATCTATATTATCATAGCCAGCTCCAGCTCTTACTACTATTTTTAGATTTGGAGCATGCGAGATTAGATCTTTATCTACTATATCGCTACGTACTATAAGAGCATTTGCTTCTTTTACACCTTTATAAGCTTCTTCTTTACTTGTATATTTTTCTATAAATTTAATCTCAAAATTTTCAGCTTTTGCAATTTCGGTCATCTTGTTGACTGCGTCAGCTGCAAAAGGCTTTTCTGTTAAAACTACTATTTTATTCATAATTATAATTTTTTTAAAAAATTAAACATTTTATTATAAACTAATGAAAAATTATTTCAAATTAGTTTTTTCGAAGTCTTCCATAGCTTGTACAAGTGCTTTAACACTGTCTACAGGTAATGCATTATACATAGATGCTCTAAAGCCACCTACACTTCTATGACCTTTAATACCTACTATACCATGGGTTTTAGCATAATCTATGAATGTAGCTTCTAGTTCCTTATAGGGTTCTTGCATTACAAAGGTAATATTCATTAGAGAACGATCTTCTTTATCAGGTACGGTAGGAACAAACATTTTACTATTATCTAAGTAATCATTTAAAATTTTTGCTTTTTCTTCATTAATTTTCTTCATGTTTTCTAACCCACCAATTTCATTTTTTAACCAATTCATTACTTCTTTGACTACATAAATAGCATAGACTGGCGGAGTATTGTATAAACTATTATTTTCTGTATGAGTTTTGTAGTTGAGCATCGTAGGAATTATCCTATCAGTAACTTGATGATTTAGGAACTCATCTTTAATTATTGCAATAGTTACTCCAGCTGGACCTATGTTTTTTTGAGCTCCAGCATAAATTAGAGAATATTTAGAAATGTCTATAGGACGACTGCAAATATCTGATGACATGTCTGCTACTAATGGAACTGGTGAATTTAAATCAGTCTTTAATTCAGTACCATAAATAGTATTATTAGTAGTAATATGGAAATAATCTACATCTGTAGGAATAATAAAGTTTTTTGGTAGATAAGTGAAATTTTTATCAGCTGATGTAGCTACTATTTGTACTTCACCGAATAATTTAGCTTCTTTAATAGCTTTTTTTGCCCAATTACCTGTCTCTAGGTATGCTGCTTTTTTATTCAAAAAATTCATAGCTACCATACCAAACTGAGTAGATGCCCCTCCACCTACAAAAATAATATGATACCCCTCAGGTATTTGCATGATTTCTTTCATTAAATTAATAGCGTCATTGATAATAGCCTCGAATTCCTTTGACCTGTGCGAAATTTCAAGTATTGACATACCTATACCATCTAAATCTTGAACTGATTTTGATACCTTTTCTAATACTGGTACTGGTAAAACTGCTGGACCTGCGTTAAAAATGTGCTTTCTCATAATACAATTATTTTATGTTTTATGCAAAATTATATATTTTTTTTGAATTAAAAAAATATATAATTATATTAAACCCCCTATCATATAAAGATAACATTAAATTACAACTTTTAAAAATTTGTTATACAGCTTACTAAATAATGAAATTTTATAATAAATAAACTTAATTATTGTAAAAATTAAGATGAAATTATAATATATTTGGATTTATTAGTGTTATTAGTATTATTTCAAAAAAAATTATTGAAAATAAATTAGTAAATATAATCTGTCATAAATGAAAAAAATAGTTTAATTATAGTAATATAAAGGATTATTTTCTACTTTAATAGATCTATACCTATGTCTCTACGATAATAAATACCATCAAAATCAATCCTTTCGATGTCTTTATAAGCCATATCACGAGCCGAATCAATAGTATCTCCATACCCAACTACGTATAATACCCTGCCACCGGACGTAACTAATTGTCCCTGTTCATTTATTTTTGTACCACCATGAAAGATAATAGAATTTATATTTTCTTTATCTAAAAATATTAATTTATTTTTCTCATAATCAAATGGATAACCCTTAGCAGCTAAAGTGATACAACAATAATGTAAATCGTCAGTTAATATTTTATAATTATTCAATTTTTTTTCATTAATAGATATACAAAGATCTGAAAATGAAGATTTTATTTTTGGCATTACAACTTGTGTTTCAGGGTCTCCAAGTCTCACATTATATTCGAGTAGGTATGGATCATCAGCATTTATCATTAAACCAAAAAACAAAAAACCCTTATAGTCAATATTCGAATCTTTCAAACCAATCAAAGTGGGTTCAATAATATTATTTATTATTTTATTTTTTAAATTTCCATTAAAAAAACCAGTAGGAGATGCGGCTCCCATACCACCAGTATTAGCGCCAGTATCGCCTTCGCCTATTTTTTTATAATCTTTTGCTTCTGGCAGTAAAATATAATTATCACCATCTGTAACTATAAACACACTCATTTCTATTCCATTGATGAACTCTTCAATTACAATTTCTTTACCAGCTTCGCCTAGGTAATTTTTAAAAAAAAGTTTTTCGATAGTTTGTTTAGCATCATTGATATTGTTTTCTATGATAACACCTTTGCCTGCGGCGAGTCCTGATGCTTTGATCACAAATGGAGAAGATATAGTACTCAAAAAGTCAATAGCATCTTCATATTGATTATAATTAAAACTAGCAAAATTAGCAGTAGGTATATGGTATTTTTGCATAAATTGTTTGGCAAAAGATTTACATGATTCTAATCTAGCGGCTCTTTGTATTGGACCGACAAAAAATATTTTATTTAATTGTATATCAGAGTCAAAAAAATCAGCTATGCCATCAGCTAGTGGTTGCTCTGGGCCACAAATGACAAGATTGATTTTATTATCTAAAACTATTTTTTTGATATGTTCAAAATTTTTCAAATCACCATTAATCGAAAATGGCTTTGTACCGCCATTGCCAGGCATTATAAAAGTATTATTTTGTCCTAATTCATTCTGTAATTTTGATAATATTGCATGTTCACGACCTCCAGAGCCTAATACTAATGCTTTCATATAGTAAAATTTAAAAATCTATTATTCATTATTATTACATTCAAAATATTTGCGTAGTTCAAAATTAGTTCCCAGATATAATCTTCTAACTTCTTCATCATTTGCCAGTTCCTCAGCAGATCCACTTTTTAGAATTGAACCATCTATCAATAGGTAAGCTCTGTCTGTGATAGATAGAGTTTCGTGTACATTATGATCAGTTATCAAAATACCAATACCTTTTGTTTTTAGATTATAAATAATAGATTGTATATCCTCTACTGCTATTGGGTCTATGCCTGCAAAGGGCTCATCTAAAAGCATAAATTTTGGATCTATAGCTAGCGAACGCGCAATTTCGGTTCTTCGTCTCTCGCCACCACTGAGTTGTATGCCTTTGCTTTTTCTGATGTGTTGTAGACCAAATTCATTTAATAATTGCTCCAGCTTCTCATCTTGTTGCTTTTGTGATAGATTGGTAAATTCTAATGCTACTCTAATATTATTTTCAACTGATAAATTTCTAAATATACTTGGTTCTTGAGCTAAATAGCCTATTCCTAGTTGAGCTCTTTTGTACATAGGATAACTAGTAATATCTAAATCATCTAAAAATACTTTTCCTTCATTGGGTTTTATAATGCCCACTATCATGTAAAATGAAGTAGTTTTCCCAGCACCATTAGGACCTAATAGACCTACTATTTCACCTTGTTTCACATCAAATGTTACTCCTTTTACTACTGTCCTTTTGCCATATATTTTTACTAAATTCTCAGCTTTTAATATCATTTAAAATTTTTTTTATAAATTCAAAATTATAAATAACTAATTTTATCAAAAAAAAGAAAATCAATTAATATTATCCATTATTAAATTTTATTTAAATCTACCTATTAATGTCCATCCACCTTTTACTTTGTCACCTACTTTAATGTATAATTCTGTATCAACAGGTAAAATAAGGTCCACGCGACTACCGAAACGAATCACGCCAATTGTATCTCCAGCATTAGCAGATTCATTTTTGTCTATGAAAGTAACTACTCTGCGCGCGGCAGCTCCTGCTATTTGTCTCATTAATATTTGTTTTCCAGTATTTGATTCTATTAAAAGTGTAGACATCTCGTTTAGCATAGAGGCTTTTGCTTTTCGAGCATGATAGTTGTGTCCTTTTTGATATTCTTTATTTAGTAATTTGCCATTACAAGGCATAAAATTCAGGTGTATATTAGACATGCTCATAAAAATAGATAGCTGAATACGCTCCTCATTGAAGTATCTATCTTCATATATTTTTTCTAAAACTACTACTTTGCCAAAAGCTGGTGAATAAATTTCATTATCAGCAGCATTATTAACAGTTTTTTTAGGTTTTCTGAAAAATAATGCTATCCAAATTATCAAAATAATAGCTGTGATCAAAATCAATACTTTTATCAATAAATGAAAAGGAAATAATATTAATCCAATAGCTATCAATATGATAATTACTGAGCCTATGATAATGTTATTATAACCACTTGGATGTAATCCTTTGCCCATATATTTTTAAAATATAATTACTATAATATTTAATATAACAATAAAAGGAATGGCAAATATAATACTATCTAGTCTATCTAACATACCACCATGACCTGGCAATATATTTCCAGTATCTTTTACGCCTATTTCCCTTTTAAACTTAGATTCTAATAAGTCTCCTATAGTTGCTAAAAAAGGAGAAATAGCTACTATCCAGTATAGGTCTGTTCTTTTCTCAATAAAACTAAAATAAATTACAAAAATTATATAAGTGAGAAAAGCTCCATATAATAATCCTTCTATACTTTTTTTAGGAGAGATGTCTTTGGCTAATGGACGTTTGCCAGCCAGTACTCCCATTATATATGCCATTGTATCAAATACCCATATAGATACAATACTTATCAATAAATGATTAAATGTATTTAAAAATTGTATAGATATTATAGGTATAATAATCCAAAAGATAAAAAAAGCTAAAAATTTGAAATAGTTTGTTATTGATTGTTTATTATAAAATACAATATATATGATTTCTAATATTAGTATGATAAAAATTATAATTATAGATAATAAAATTAAATATTTGAATGATGGTATATTAATAAAAAAAGTTTTTAAAAATGAGAATTTTTTATAGTTAAAAAACAAGATAATCTGAGATATAATCAATAAAATGATTGCACTTATAGAGATAGTATAAAAATAATTTTTTTCACTTTTAGATGTACTTATTAATTTTATTAGTTCAAAAGTAGCGATTGAGAAAAATAAATAAGTTACTAGTGCTAATACCCATCCACCAAAATAAATACCTATTAACCATAATACACCATAAATAATTGCAGTTAAAGACCTTTTAGGTAAATCCGAAAACTTTTTTTTATTATCTACTTCTACCGCCATCATTAATTTATAAAAAATATTTATTAATACTAATTTTCATTAGTATTAGCCTCGTTATAATTTGTTTCTTGATCAGAAAATAATTCTGCATCAGGATCAGGCCATGGGCGAGCTCCAAGTACTGCTTCTACATCTTCTCTAAAAATAACTTCTTTTTTCAGTAACTGCTGTGCTATTTGACTTAACTGATCTTTATGCTCATTAATAATATTATAAGCAATATTATAAGCATCTTCTATAAGTTTTTTAGCTTCTTTATCTATTTTTTCAGCAGTTTTTTCACTATAAGGTTTTTGATAACCGAAAAATTCATCAGGATTTGAATTATAAAAGCTCAAAGTACCGATTTCATCGGAGAATCCATAATAAGTAACTGCCGCATAAGCTTGTTTAGTAACAATTTCGAGATCATTCATAGCTCCACTACTTACATCTCCGAAAAATACTTGTTCAGAAACTCTTCCACCAAGAGCCGAAGCCATCTGATGAAGTAGTTGTTCTTTTGTAATAATATTTCTTTCAGTTGGCAGATACCAAGCGGCCCCAAGTGCTTTGCCTCGAGGGACAATAGATACTTTGACGAGTGGATGGGCATATTGCAGAAACCAACTTACTGTAGCGTGACCAGATTCGTGATAAGCAATAATTTTTTTCTCTTCTGGTGTTATTATCTTACTACGTTTTTCTAATCCACCGATAATGCGATCTATGGCATCATTAAAGTCTGACATATCAACAGCATTTTTATTTTTTCTCGCAGCTATCAGAGCTGCTTCATTACATACATTTGCTATATCTGCACCTGAGAAGCCTGGTGTTTGGCGAGCTAATAATTTCACATCTACATCATCAGCTAACTTTAAAGGACGCAAGTGTACTTTAAAGATTTCTTCCCTTTCTTTTAGTTCAGGCAAATCGACATAAATCAATCTATCAAATCGACCTGCACGTAAAAGTGCTTTATCTAAAACATCTGCTCTATTAGTAGCAGCCATTACTATGAGACCTACATTAGGGCTAAAGCCATCCATCTCAGCTAATAATTGATTAAGTGTGCTCTCGCGCTCATCATTAGCACTAGTAATGAGCGTTCTACCCCTCGCACGACCTATAGCATCTATCTCATCGATAAAAATAATACATGGAGCTTTAGCTTTAGCTTGTTCAAATAAATCTCTAACCCTGGCAGCACCTACACCTACAAACATCTCAACAAATTCACTACCACTCATAGACAAAAATGGCACCCCTGCTTCTCCAGCTACAGCTTTGGCTAGCAAAGTTTTTCCTGTACCAGGAGGCCCGATTAATAAAACACCTTTTGGTATTTTACCACCTAATCTAGTGTATTTTGTTGGATTTTTTAGAAATTCTATGATTTCCTGCACTTCTATTTTAGCTTCCTCTAAGCCTGCCACATCTTTGAAAGAAACATCTATTTTCTTATCGCCTTCTACTACTTTGGGTTTAGACTTTCCTACATTGAAAACACCACCACCAGGGGCACTTTTTGTTAATGATCTAGCAATAAAAAACCATAAAAGTATAATGAGTGCAAATGTGATAATCCAACCAAAAATGTCTCCCCAATAATTTTTTACTTTTTTGGCAGTTATTGGTATTTGATAAGATTCTATTACTTTTTTTTGCTCTGCGGGTTCTTTGCCAATAGTATCATTTTTTATAGCAGTATATATAGTTTCGTATAGTTGCTTCTCAAAATTTTCAGCACTAATAAATGGATATTTATACATTATCTGTGGCTCTACTGGCGAAGAAAATATATTATCCTTTTTAGACTTAGTCTCTGTTTTTTTCTTTGGATATACAATAGCATATTCATTATTAACAACTTCTATTTTTTCAATATTTTTTTCTTTTATCAGCTCTTCTAATTTAAACCAACTAATCTCTTCTGTCTGTGTTTTATCTGGAGTATAGAAAAATAATATTGCAAATATTGCAATTATAATTATATATACCCAATAAAAAGATTTATTGCTTTTTGTTTTTTGTGCCATAATTACTTATTTCTGTTCAAAAAATATACTATTTAATTTTTTAGCAATAATTATCAAATTATTATTTTAAAAATTGAAAATCAAAATTACTAATTAAATTTATAATCAATTAATACTATTTATTACTATTTTAATATTATAATAGTTCATCAAATTTTTCTATAGTAGTGTCTGCCCATAAACTTTCTAAATCATAAAATCTACGAGATGATTCTAAAAAAAGATGAATCACTATATCGCCATAGTCTATAAGTATCCATTCTGCATTTTGTAAACCTTCGACATGGTGTGGACGATAGCAAAAGTGGTTTCGTAACTCGTAAATCAAATTTTCTGCTATACTACGTACTTGCAGAGATGAAGTACCATGAGCTATTATAAAAAAATCACAAATCGAGTTTGGTAATTGCCCCATATTCATACTTACAATTTCTTGGGCCTTTAGTAAATATAAGGTTTTTAAAATGTTTTCTTTAGAAATTATATCATTATTTACGTCTTTTATAAAGTTTTTATTTTGCATTCACTTTCCCTTTTTTATTCATTTTTATTTTTATTTATAATATTTTTGCAAAATTACTAAAGAATATTGTAATGAACATAGAAATAAAAAACTTTAAAATAATCGAATCTACTAATGTAGAAGCTATTAAAAATTGGCAAAATTATTCTTTAGATTCTTTTGTTTTATTTAATGCTTTATATCAGACTAATGGTAAAGGACAGGGTAAAAAAAAATGGTACAGCGAAGCTAATAATAATATAGCCGCAACGATTTTGTGGAGATTTAAAGATCCTATAAATGTTAAAGATATTCCATTATTTTTGTTTAGTGAATGGGTAGCTGTGAATATTTGCAAAGAATTAAATAAAATTTTAAATGAAGATAAATTTACTATCAAGTGGCCTAATGATATAGTAATAAATAATAAAAAAATATGTGGGATACTTATAGAAAATGTAATAATGGGTAATGAAATACACGCTTTGGTAGCAGGCTTCGGCATCAATATAAATCAAATAAATTTTCCTGATGATATACCTAATGCAACTTCATTAAAATTATTAACTAATAAAGATTATGATGTTTATGAAATAGTGATGTCTATTTTTAACTCATTGATAGATACAACTAATTTTATTTTTTATGATGGAGAAACTATTCATCAAGAATATAAAAAAATGGCATTAAAAATAAATATAGTAGACGGTTTACTATTAGAAAGCAGAGAAAAACTAAGAGTGCAAATAATGGATATTTTAGAAGATGGTGCGATAATAGTAAAAAACTTTAATAATAATATGATAAATAAATTTTACCACCATCAATTTAGAGTGATTTATTAAATTTTAAACTGATCATTTCAAAAAATATTACAATAAATATATTTTTTTTTAATAAATATAAAAGAATTATTTATAAAGTAATAAAATTAATTATTCTTTTAATAAAAGTAAAATTAGATAAAATTAGAGTCTAAAGTTCATATTACTAAATAATAAATCGGATAAAATATTATTAATCAAACATCTTAAATCAAATTTCAAAAAAAATATAGATCAAAATATTGTTTTTACCCTTTAGTAGTATATAAATGATAGTAATGTTCAAACTGATTCATATATGTATCCATTATATCCTTCATCTTATACTGATCAGCATATCTTAGCACAGAATGTAATAGAAACAAATATTGCTGTTTATCTAAATCCAATAATCTATGTTTTTTAGCAGGCAAGGAGTAGATATATTTGAGATATTCTATTGATATGTCAGCTGTTCGTTGCATTATAGGTTTGGCTAGATCTAGAGCACCTACATTTAAATAACTTTCTATAATTGGTAAAATGTATAAGTCATATGGTACTTTATTTTCTGGCAATTCTTCCATAGCTATATTTAGCACCTTCAAGGCAGAATCTCTTTTATTTTCATTTATAAGATAAGTAGCTAATCTACCAGAAACTATACTGCGAAGAGTTTTAGCCATTCTTAAATTAGTTTCATCTAGATATACCTTGGGATCTTTTATATTACCCCATTTAAATTTCATAAAATTATCATACATTACCTCTGTATTGACCACACCAGCATACATATCAATAGAATTTGCTTTAACAGGTAATAAATGATAAGTTATACCTTCTTGAAAGAAATATTTTTCTAAACCCATATATGATTCTTGTCCACTTGTAGTGGAGAAATATATGGGACGTTCCCAATCACTATGAGCGAGAATATCTAATAAAAAAAGTTGAGCTTTAGTGATAGCTGTTCGATTTATATTAATGAATACACTATCTACTATACTGTCTTTATATTTTTCAGGTACTATGCCTAGGCTCAATACTTTTTCTTTATCTACTGGCACATAAAATACTTTACCAGGTAAATAATCTAATCTACCAAAAACTGGATCATTTAATGCAAATGCATCATTATTGTTATTTATTATATCAAAATATTCTATTAAATTAATTGATTCTTTGATCTGATCAAAGATGTAGATTATATCTCTTGTGCCAGATCTATAAGCAATATGATCCATAGAAATAGGTAATGGATCAGAAAGGTAAACTTTTCTTTTCATTTGATCGCCATACCAATCAGTTTGCAATAGTGATAAATTAGCTACCCTAATATCTGTGCGATGATTTTCTACTTCTTGAGCATACCATAGGGGAAATGTATCATTATCCCCAACTGTGAATAATATGGCGTTTGGTTCACAGGAGTCTAAATACATTTTTGCAATATCCCTAGCTGTATATCGATTAGATCTATTATGATCATCCCAATTTTCGCTAGCCATTATACACGGTACTAATCCTAAAGTAATAATAGTAGCTATGATAGGAGCAGCTATATTTTCTTTTTTAATCAATTTTTTAATACCGTCACTAACGGCTAATACACCTAATCCTATCCACATAGCATATGCATAGGTAGAACCCACATATGAATAATCACGCTCTCGTGGTTGATATGGAGTTTGATTTAGATAAATAACTATAGCTAGACCTGTCATAAAAAATAGCATAAATATTACAAGTGTATTTTTACTATTTTTATTTAGTTGATAAAATAGACCTACTAACCCTAATATGAGAGGCAAAAAATAATAATGATTTCTCGCTCTATTTTCTTTCATATATGTAGGATATTCAGTTGTATTACCTAGATGTATGTTGTCTATAAAAGTAATGCCAGATTCCCAATTACCATTCATAGGGTCCCCATGTCCCTGAATATCATTTTGACGACCTACAAAATTCCAAAAGAAATACCTAACATACATATGCCCTACCTGATAAGTAAAGAAAAATCTAAGATTTTCTATGAAAGTAGGCTTATAAATTACTTTAGTTTCTCCATCTACATTTACACGTATAGGGACACCTTTTACCTTGCCCCAATCTCTATATGCATTTTCGTGATAGGATTCTTGATTACTCCACATGCGAGGGAAAAATGTTGTAAAACGTTTATCATAGGCAGGCATAGATTTTTCTCGTTTATCTATGATTATATATTTTTTTGCTTGTTCATCTTTTTCGTAAACAGGACTACGATTTTTCCATTCACTACGAGGTGCATAAGGTGCATTGAAGTATGGACCAAATAATAAGGGGGTCGTACCATATTGTTCTCTATTGAGATATGCTAATAGAGCAGGAGCAGTCTTTGGTGCATTTTCATTAATAGGAGTGTCAGCATTAGATCTAATAGGAAGTATCAAAAATGTAGAATAACCTATTAAAAGGAAAGCCAATGCTAACCATATAGAATTGGCCAATAACAATTTATGCTTCTGAGTATACCATATAGCAAAAGCTATTCCGCCAATGACAAATATAAAGAAAAATATTGTGCCTGAATTGAATGGTAACCCCAATGTATTTACAAAAAAGATTTCAATTTTGCCAGCTAACCACACTACCCCAGGTATTATAACCATAAACAATAAACCTAATATAACTATGCCTATTATTAGAGCCCAAATAGTTTTTTTAGTTGTAGGTTTATATTTTCTATAATAAAAAATAAGCACTATGGCGGGTATAGCTAATATATTTAATAAATGCACTCCAATAGCTAGACCAATAAGAAAAACAATAAATATCAACCATTTAAAAGAATGTGGATCATCAGCATTTCTTTCCCACTTAGTAGCTGCCCAAAAAGTAATAGCTGTGAAAAATGATGAGGTGGCATAAACCTCACCTTCTACGGCATTGAACCAAAAAGAATCAGTAAAAGCAAAAGCTAATGCTCCAACCACTCCTGCCCCCAATATAGCTATAATATTATATAGCGAGTAACTCTCCTCATTTTTAATTAATATCTTAGAAGCAAAATAAGTAATAGTCCAAAATAAAAATAAGATTGTAAAAGCACTCATAAGGGCGCTCATACAATTAACACACATGGCTACTTTAGTAACATCATTTGTAAACAAAGTAAAAAAACGTGCTAATAATTGAAATGTTGGTGCCCCAGGTGGGTGACCTACTTGTAATTTGTATGATGTGGCAATATATTCTCCACAATCCCAAAAACTAGTAGTAGGTTCTATTGTAGATAAATAAACAAAGGCTGCTATGCCAAATATTATCCACCCAATTACATTATTCCATAGTGTATACTTTTTCATTATTAATAATTTTTATTATTAAAAATTTCTGCGAAGTTAAATAATTTTTGAAAATTAAAAATTTTTTAATTAATCTTGAGTAATAAAATAATTTTATTTCATAAATAATTTTGTTAAGCATATTTTAGATAAAAGGGCCAATATTATTTTATTAATAAAACAAATACACAAATATTCTTTCAAATTAAATAGATTGTATTTATTTATTTTTTTATATTATAATTTTGTGATATAGCAAAAATATAATATCTTTGCCTTTATAAAAAATAGATAGTAATGTCAGAGTATAAAATTACAGGTAAAGTAATACAGGTAATAGGTCCAGTAGTGGACGTAGCTTTTGAAAGTGAAAAAGATTTACCTAATATTTATGATGCATTAGAAATTAAAAGAGAGAATGGAGAAAGCCTAATACTAGAAACACAGCAAGCAATTGGCGAGAATTCTGTCAGAACAATAGCCATGGACAGCACAGATGGTCTTTATAGAGGTATGTCAGTTTATAATACTGGAGAAGTAATATCTATGCCTATAGGAAATGAGATTAGAGGGAGATTATTTAATGTAATAGGTAATAATATAGATGGTTTGCCACAAGTAGTTACCCAAAAAAGATCCCCCATCCACAAAGATCCACCTAAATTTGACGAATTATCTACCGAAACTGAGGTTTTATTTACTGGTATTAAGGTTATAGATCTTATAGAACCTTATGTTAAGGGTGGTAAAGTCGGTTTATTTGGTGGGGCTGGTGTAGGGAAAACTGTAATAATACAGGAATTAATGAATAATATTGCTAAACAATATAGTGGTTTTTCTGTATTTGCAGGAGTAGGAGAGAGAACTCGAGAAGGTAATGATCTATTACGCGAGATGATAGAAGCTGGTTTGATAAAATATGGACAAGAATTCATAGAAGAGATGGAAAAAGGTGGGTGGGATCTTAGTAAAATTAATCAAGATGAATTCAAAGATTCATTATTAACTATGGTTTTTGGCCAAATGAATGAACCTCCTGGAGCACGTGCGAGAGTGGCATTGAGTGGACTTACTTTAGCAGAATATTTTCGCGATGGTGATGATATAAGTGGGGGTAGGGATATATTATTTTTTATAGATAATATTTTTCGTTTTGTTCAGGCTGGTTCAGAAGTTTCTGCTTTACTAGGGCGTATGCCATCTGCAGTCGGCTATCAACCAACTTTAGCTACCGAAATGGGATTACTCCAAGAGCGTATTACATCTACTAAGCGTGGTAGTATTACATCAGTACAAGCTATTTATGTACCTGCGGATGACCTTACTGACCCCGCTCCCGCTACTACTTTTGCTCACTTGGATGCTACTACAGTTCTTAGTAGACAAATTGCCGAACTCGGTATCTATCCTGCGGTAGACCCTCTCGATAGTACTTCTAGAATTTTAAGTCCAGACATTGTTGGTGAAGAACATTATAAAACTGCTCAACAAGTGAAGGAAATCTTGCAACGTTATAAAGAATTACAAGAAATTATAGCTATACTAGGTATGGAAGAACTTTCTGAAGAAGATAAACTCATTGTACATAGAGCTCGTCGTGTACAACGTTTCCTATCTCAACCTTTTCACGTTGCTGAACAATTTACTGGTGTGCCAGGTGTGATTGTTAACATAGAAGATACTATTAAAGGCTTCCAAATGATTATAAATGGCGAAGTAGATGATTTACCAGAAGCAGCTTTTCATCTTGTCGGTACTATAGAAGATGCAATGGAAAAAGCTAAAAAATTATCTAATTGATAATTTTTTTTTTGCTAATAAAATTTTAAATGATGTATTATGTCGCTATATGTTAAATTAATAAATCCAAAAGAGGTCATTTTTGAAGGTGTAGTAGATACGATATGGTTACCAGGTTATGTAAGTCCTTTCCAGGTTTTACCAAATCATGCACCTTTATTATCTATACTTGAAAAGGGTACTATTAAATTAAAAATAAATGATGAATTTAAAATGTTTGAAATAGAAAGTGGAGTAGTAGAGGTCAAAGATAATAAAATCAGAGTAATTATTGATTAATATATACATATTGATTACATTAATCAAATACAATATCAAGGAATTAGAAGATACTGGGAGACACAAGAAGAGAAAAATTAATATTTAGAGACATCGAGTATTAGCATGGAGTATTAATAAGTTTCTAGTTATCAGATGTAGGTAATTAGTTAAATTTTATAATTAGACAAGGGAATTGCATTTAAAATTTTTTATAATAATTTTTGTTTCAATTTATCTACTATTTTAGGTAATATTACGGTAGCATCACCTTGAATAAAAATGTCAGGAATAAATATTTTACTATTATTTTGTTCTAAATTTATTTCAATAAGTACAGCATTATTTTGTTTAGCCACTCGAGGCAAATCTGCTGCAGGCATAACAATACCAGAAGTGCCTATAATCATCATAGCATCACAATGCATAGCATGATGGTATGCATATTCAGCTGCTTTATGAGGTATCATTTCTCCGAAAAATACGAAATCGGGTTTTAATATTTCACCACAATTATTACATTTTGGAGGTAAATTAGAAAAATCAATTTGTTCTCTACTATATTCTGCTCCACATTTGGTACATATCAAGTTTCTAGTAGTACCATGAAATTCGATAACGTTTTTGCTGCCTGCTGCTTGGTGTAACCCATCTATATTTTGAGTAATGATGGCATTTAATTTATTCATTTTTTCTAGTTCCGCTAATGCATAATGAGCTGGATTAGGTTTGGCATATTGCAAAGGTTCGAAAAATAATTTATATATCCACTCCCATGATTCAGCTCTATGTTCATAAAAATAAGAAATTTCTAAAGCTTGCGGATTATACTCTTCCCACAATCCATCTTTACCTCTAAATGTTTTTAGACCGCTTGCTGCGCTAATACCACTACCTGTCATAGCAACAATATTATCTTTTTTAGCTAAAACATCTACAGCTTTCTCAATATTTTTTTCAATCATAATATTATTTTGTTTACATGCAAATATAATAATTTTTCTTAGATAATAAAAAATTAATAATTATCAAAGCAAAACTAAAAATAAATAATAAAAATTCTCACTTGTTACGCTTAATAAAGAATTTTTTAATATTTTTAACATAATATTCATGTCAAAATTTGCATATAAGCTATCAAAATGAGAATCTCTAGTAAATAAATGTAAATTTTTATATAGATTTAACTATTTGGTTATTAATAGTGATATAGATAGTAGTGTATGAATGAAAATAAATCATCGTTTTACTTGAAGTAGTTTATCTATATTTCGTATTCACCAGCCGCCAATACTTATCCTACGCTCATTTATCCGATTTGTCCGAAGATTCTAGATTTTAATTTTAAAAGTCTACCAATATCTGATTCAATGTCACTTGTCGAGTATTTATGTATGATTAGCTCTGGAGGTATTTGGTAGCCACATCTCTAAATCGCTGCAATCCAAAGATATTTCTATTTTTCTAAAAGATAGTATAAAATACGTAAAGTACAACAAAGATTGTTTTCAACCTCCCTACCCTTAGCAAACTGCTTCATACGAAGTCTAATATATATTCAAATATATTCAAACTTTTAATATTTTTATATTACAGTACAAATATTATTATATAATAATATTTATTTAGAATAGGAACAACCTAAATTAATAAAATGAATGTTAACTTAATTATTTTTATTAAGTTATAATCAAGTAATTATTCGTTTTCAGTAGTTGATTTGTAAAATTGTCAGGTTAATTAAAAGTTGGATTTTCTGGTATATGTTGCCAAAATTCATATTCAGGACCGAGATTTTCTATGCATTTTTTCCACATAGTTTCTACAGGCATTTCGAATATTTCGTCTATACTAAGCTCTGTAACAGCCCAATAATTTTTTTTCATTTCTTCTCTTAGCTGCATAGGTGCCCATCCGCTATAACCTTGAAAGACTTTCAAATTATTATTATTAGCTATTTTATTATTTACTAGTGTATATATAGTTTTCACATCGCCTCCCCACCATAGACCTGGTATCACTTCGAAACTTTTGGGTATTATATCTCCTAGACGGTGTAAAACAAAAAGTTTATTCGTATCTACTGGGCCTCCTAAATATAATGGAAAATCTGCTTTTATTTTAGATTTATTATAAATATCTTTAAAATTATCACTAATTTTTTTATTTAAAATCACTCCTGCAGATCCTTCCCTATCTTCGTGTTCTAATAATAGTACAATTGAGCGGCTAAAGAAAAAATCGTATGTAGTGGGTTCTGCTACTAAAACTCTGCCTATTGTAGGCTCTATATCATTTCGTTTAATTTTTAATTTATACTCTTTATTCATCATAATATGATTTCTTATTAATTTTGACAAAAATTGTGCCGAAAAGTTTACAAATTAATAAAAAAATAATGAATAAGTATTTAGAATTTCAAATAAATTATCCATATTTCAATTATAATACATATAACATCCAATTATTATCAGACAAATTAAAGATTTCTTTCGACTTTGATAATGGTAAATTTTCATTTCACCCAAGTTCTTATTGGCGATTTAATAAAACTTTGAATGCTAAAAAGTTAAATTTTAATGAAATAGAAGCTTTTGTTTTTAATATTGGAATGATTGAATTGATCAGTTATTGGAAGGCTACTTGCTCACCAATAGTAAATATTAATCTTTCCTTTCTGAGTGATTATCAAACAATGTGGTGGAAAAATCTTTATTATTATGGAATGGGGGAGTTTTTTTATAAAAATAATATAGAAATTAAAATAGACGAATTTATTCATTTTTATATTAATAATTTTAAAACTTATAAAAAGCCAAATTTGAAATACTTGGATGATAATAAAGTAATAGTACCAATAGGAGGCGGCAAAGACTCTATTGTAACTTTAGAATTGCTGAGACGATCTGATTTTGAAATAATACCTTTGATTATTAATCCTAATGAAGCAACATTACGTATTTTAGATATAGCTCATATACCCAGATCAGACATTATAGAAATACATCGTATGATAGATCCCACCTTATTAGAATTAAATAAAAAGGGTTTTTTTAATGGGCACACTCCTTTTAGTGCTATGCTAGCTTTTTATAGTATCTTTAGTGCTTATATGATAGGTGCTAAATATATAGCTCTGAGTAATGAATTCAGTGCTAATGAGAGTACCGTGAGAGATAGCTATGTAAATCATCAATATTCTAAAAGTTTAAAATTTGAGAATGATTTTAGAGATTATGTAAAAAAATATTTGAATGATGAAATTGAATATTTTAGCTTTCTACGTCCATTACACGAGCTGCAAGTAGTGAAATTATTTACAAATTACCCTCAATATTTTTATGCTTTCAGAAGTTGTAATATTGGCAGTAAAAATGACAGTTGGTGTGCTAACTGTGCTAAATGTTTATTCGTAGCTCTGATGCTATCTGTTTATTTAGATCCTCAGGAGATAAAAAAAATATTGGGAGTAGATATTTTTTCTAATTTAAAATTAAAACCAATTATGGATGAATTATTAGGATTGAAAGAAACTAAACCTTTTGAGTGTGTGGGCACTATCTATGAAGTGAGAGCTGTAGTAAATCATTTATTAATGGATAAAAATTATAATTGCTTACCACTGTTTAGTGATTTAAAACCGATGCCAGCTGCTAATTTGGATGATTTAGAAAAATCTTGGAATGATATTCATTTTTTACCTGAAAAATTTGAAAAATTACTGAAAAAAAATTTTTATTAATTTAAAAAAAATGAAAAAAATTTTAGTTTTATTCTTAGCATTATTTAGTTTTTCGATTTTATATTGTCAAGATGATAAAAGTGAAAATATCAAATTAATCTTTATAGGCGATATAATGCAGCATACACCACAGATAAATTCAGCGTGGAATGGAAAAAATTATGACTATTCAGAAAATTTCAAATATTTATTACCTTTATTTAATTACGCAGACTTCGTAATTGGTAATCTAGAAACCACTTTTAATGGAGCTCCATATACAGGCTATCCTGCTTTCAGTGCTCCTGACGACCTAGCAGGGGCATTAAAAAGAGCCTCTGTAGACATTTTAGTAACAGCTAATAATCATAGCTTAGATAAAGGTATAAATGGTCTGATACGCACAATAAACGTTTTAGATAGTTTGTATATCAATCATACAGGTACTTTTAAAAACAAAATTGATTTTCAAAAAAATCATCCTTTAATTATTCAAAAAGACGACATTCGCTTAGCTATACTCAATTATACCTATGGCACTAATGCTTTATTACCAACATCGTCAATAATAATCAATCTAATAGATACTAATGAAATAAAAGATGATCTATTGCTGGCTAAATCTTATAATCCTGATGGTATAATTATTTATTTTCATTGGGGCGAAGAATATCAACGTTTACCTAATAATTATCAAAAAACATTAGCTGAATTTTGCATAAAAAATGGTGCCCATTATATCATTGGTTCGCATCCACACGTTATTCAACCTATGATAAAAAGTATAATAGATACTGTTAAAAATCTCGAATCTATAGTCTATTATTCACTGGGCAATTTCATATCAAATCAAAGGTGGATACACACTGATGGTGGTGCTATAGCATACTTGGAATTTACAAAAAACAAAGATGGGCTTCAATTATCACAAGCAGGATATTTATTATCATGGACATGGAAAAAACTAGAAAATAATAGATACAAATACATAAATTTACCTGCTTGGAAATATGATAAATTGGCTAATTTATATCCAGAGGACATGTCGGCGATGAAGTTTTTTTTAGATAGTACTAGAGTTCATTTAAATAAGTACAATGTAGGAATACAGGAATTATACTTCGATGAAGTGCAAAATGTGATAAAATCGATAAATATGAAATGACTTTTTTGTTAAAAAATAATTTGATAAACTTCATAATATTATGTATCTAAATTTCAGTTTTTATTAGGACCAAAGCGTATTTATTTGTCAATATTATTTGTAAAAATTTCTAAAACTTCTTTACTTTCACAGTTTTATTTGACAACAGGAATTTTGTTGGTTTTTTTAAAAAAAAAACTTGTTTGTAAAATTAGTAAAACTCTAACTTTCCGCTCAATTAGCAATAATCAATCAGATTAATTATCCAAAAAACTTTTTTTATCTTTTATAAATTTAAATAAAGCATTAAATTTAATTATATTTCAAAAAGCAGCATCCACATTAATATTAAATTTTTGGCCCGAAATCAATTAATTCTTTAGTTTCATCATCAGTAGTGAAACTTTGAAAATTATCAACAAAAGCTTTAGCCAGGGTTTGAGCTTGTTTATCGTAAGCTTCTTTATCTTCCCAAGTATAACGAGGATTTAATATATTATCATCTATTCCTTCAATGTGTTTAGGTATTTTGAGATTAAAAAATGGCATAATATCATAATTTGTTTGCAAAATAGAACCATCTAATATAGCATGAATAATCTTTCTAGAAACATCGATATCTATTCTATTTCCGATCCCATAAGGTCCCCCTATCCAACCTGTATTTACTAAATAAGCGTGAGCATTATGTTTTTGCATTTTATCAGCTAATAATCTAGCATAAATAATAGGTGGTAATGTAAGAAAAGCAGCTCCGAATGCAGCAGAAAAAGTAGGTATAGGTTCTATTATGCCGCGTTCAGTACCGGCTAATTTAGCAGTATATCCACTTATGAAATAATACATTGCTTCCTCTGGACTCAAAACTGCTACTGGTGGTAAAATACCGAAAGCATCAGCAGTTAAAAAAATTATATTTTTAGGATGTGGCCCGATAGATGGTATGATAGCATTAGGAATATGAGATAATGGATATGAAGCTCGAGTATTTTCGGTTTTAGAAGCGTCAGAGAAGTCTATTTCTCCAGTTTCAGGATTATAAACTACATTTTCTAATATAGTATTTCTGCGAATAGCTTGATATATTTGGGGCTCTTTTTTAGGATCTAAATTTATACATTTAGCATAGCATCCACCTTCGAAATTAAATATACCTTCTTCGTTCCATCCATGCTCATCATCACCTATCAAAAATCTTTTAGGATCTGCAGATAGGGTTGTTTTACCTGTACCTGATAGCCCAAAAAATATAGCTGTATCCCCATCTTTTCCCATATTAGCTGAGCAGTGCATAGAAGCTACATTTTTTAGGGGTAGATAATAATTCATAACAGAAAAGAAGCCTTTTTTTATCTCTCCACCATACCAAGTACCACCTACGAGAGCCATTTTATCAGTAAAATTAAAGGTTACAAAAACTTCACTATTTAACTTATGTTCTAGCCAATTAGGATTTGTCACACGAGGTGCATGCAGCATTATAAATTGAGGTTCGAAATTTTTCAATTCTTCTTCAGTAGGAACAATAAACATATTTTTTACAAAATGAGCAGCCCATGCTATATCTGTGATTACACGAATTGGTAATCGATGCTTCTCAGATGCCCCTACGAAAGCATCCATAACGTAAAGTTCTTTATCACAAAAATAATTAACTACAAGTTGTTTCAGCTCTGTCCAAACTGTGGGGGACATAGGCTTATTATCACTTGTTTTATTTATTTCATTTTTCCACCATACTACATCTTTTGTAGTATCATCATATACTACATATTTATCCTTAGGTGAACGACCAGTGAATATACCGGTATCTACAGCTACAGCACCACATTTAGTCACAAAACCTTTAGCATAATCTTTTAAATCTGGACGGGTCTCATGCTCAAATAATTCTTCATAAGACAAATTGTAGTGTACTTTACTTGTTTTTATACCCAAATCAATGAGGTCATTAAATAACTTATCTGAATTCATAATTCTGAAAATTTATAAAGATTTAACAATAATTTACTAGCACCGATACGAAAAAGATTAGGAGTCAACCAATCTATTCCCAAAATATTTTTTACAATTAAGTAATAATTAAATGCTTCTTGAGGTTCTCTAATACCACCTGCAGGTTTAAAACCAATTTTTTTGTTAGTAAGAGCATAATATTCTTTTATAGCACAACACATAACAAAAGCCGCATCTAATGTGGCTGCTGGTGAGGTTTTGCCAGTAGAAGTTTTGATAAAATCTGCTCCATTTTCCATTGCTAACATACTAATATTGTATATTAAATCAGGATCTTTTAATTCTCCGGTTTCGAGTATTACTTTTAAATGGGCACTACCACAAGCTTTTTTATGCAGAGCTATTTCGTATTTTACAAAATCAAAATCGCCAGCTAAAGCGGCTCCTCTGGATATAACCATATCTATCTCTTGAGCTCCATGTGCTACGGCATGCTCCACTTCAGCTATTCTAACGTGTAATGGCGATTGGCCACTAGGAAAACTACCTGCCACGCATGCTAAATGAATATTTGTATTAGCTAACTCATTGGCAGCGAAATCCGCAAATACTGGATATACACATACTGCAGCTACACCCTTGCCATTAGTTTTTTGATAACTCTCCTTAGCTTGGGCTATTAGTTCCTTAACCACTAAATTATTATCTGTACCTTCGAGAGTAGTTAAGTCTATAAAACTGATCAATTCCTTTGCAATTTTTTGAGTTATAGATGCATTTTTAATAATTTTATCTATATCTTCATTAATATGTTCCCAATTCATGAATTTTTATTTTTTGAATCTTTTTGCAAAGTAAATGATTATTAAATATTTAACAAAATATATTTTTGATTTTTAATTTTAGTAGTTATAATTTGTTTACCAATGGAATGAAATTTTGTTTTAGAATTTTTTTATTCTCATATAATAACGTAGAGTATTTAAAATTTCTAAAGTTATTATCATAAAGTTATTATCATATGGATATCGAAAATAATTAATACAAAAATCAGCCTACAACTCTAAATACTATGAATTAGGCATTTAACCAATAATTATTATTTAATGAATATGATTTGGCATTATTACATATTTACCCATGTGTGTATTTGGATAATGTGTTGAAATTTATTCCCAATATTTATTTGCAATTTTATCAGACTCATTTAAAAAAAACCATTTCATTATTTTTGATATCGCCAAATATATTTTGCCTATTATTAGGTGCATATTGTAATATAATATGCGATCTCTTGTAAATAATCATAACAAGGCAAATGTAGTGAACTGCGATGATAATTTGGATTTAGTGCATTCATACTTTTATTTGAGATTTATAAGACAACAAGAATGTTAATGATACTTTCAGTGTAAATAGATACCCTATTATTAATAAAATGCATAATTACAAAATTATTTTTTACTTTATTTCACAAATAATTTTTATTATTTTTGCATTTTCACAATAAAAATAATTGTATGGCTGAATCAAGAAATTATAAAAAATATACTGTCACAACAGCACTTCCCTATGCTAATGGTCCGATTCATATAGGACATTTGGCAGGTGTATATGTGCCAGCTGATATATATGTTAGGTATTTGCGAATGAGAGGTAGAGATGTATTATTTGTAGGAGGTAGCGATGAACATGGTGTACCGATAACCATAAGAGCTAGACAAGAGAATATATCGCCACAGCAGATAGTAGATCATTATCATAATAAAATAAAAAAATCTTTCGAAGATTTTGGTATTAGTTTCGATATTTATTCCCGTACCTCCAACCCCATACATTATCAACTAAGTCAGGATTTTTTTCTAAAATTATTAAACAAAGGGGAACTTTTTACACAAAATATTCTACAATATTATGATGAAGAAGCAGGTCAATTTTTGGCGGACAGATATATAATAGGTACTTGCCCTCATTGTGGTTATACCGAAGCTTATGGAGATCAATGTGAGAAATGTGGATCATCACTAAGTCCGCAGGAACTCATAAATCCACGTTCTACCTTATCAGGTTCTGCACCGGTATTAAAAGAAACTTTACATTGGTATTTGCCATTAGACAAATATGAAGGTTGGCTTAGAGAATGGATTTTGGAAGGACACAAAGAATGGAAACCTAATGTTTATGGTCAATGTAAAAGTTGGTTAGATCAAGGACTGCAACCCAGGGCTGTTACTAGAGATCTGGACTGGGGAGTACCTGTACCCCTACCTGACGCCGAAGGCAAAGTACTTTATGTGTGGTTCGAAGCTCCTTTAGGTTATATATCAGCTTCTATAGATTGGTCAAAAAAAACTGGTAAAGATTGGCAACCTTATTGGAAAAATCAAGATACCAAACTGATACATTTCATCGGCAAGGATAATATCGTTTTTCATTGTATCATATTTCCAGTTATGCTCAAAATGGAGGGCTCTTATATATTACCAGAAAATGTACCAGCTAATGAATTTATGAATTTAGAAGGCAAAAAAATCTCTACTTCCCGTAATTGGGCGGTTTGGCTAGATGAATATTTAGTCGATTTTCCTAATAAACAAGATGTATTGAGGTATGTGCTCACTATCAATATGCCCGAAACCAAAGATAGTGATTTCACTTGGAAAAACTTTCAACAACATAATAATAATGAATTAGCAGCTATCTATGGTAATTTGGTAAATCGTGCTCTCGTATTGACGCATAAATACTATAGTGGTTTAGTACCCGAAAACTTTTTAATAGAAGATGAAGAAATGATTTATTCTTTCATTACAAAAAAACGGGATGAGGTAACTAACTATTTAGAACAATTCAAATTTCGTGAAGCTCTAAACTCTATGATGGATGTAGCTAGGTTTGGTAATAAATATTTGACTGAAAAAGAACCTTGGAAACTTGCTAAAACAAGTCCTAATATCACCAAAGGTATTATTTATAATATTTTACAACTTGTGGCTAATTTATCGCTATTAAGCGAACCATTCCTTCCTTTCACAGCTCAAAAACTAAGGAATATTTTACACATAAATCTATTAGACTGGGATAAAATAGGGACTCCTTTATTAAAAACTGGTGCACGTATAGAACAACCTATCATTCTTTTCGAACAGATAAGTGATGAGGTTATAGAAAATCAATTAAATAAACTTCATAAATCTGATGCAGTAGAAGTAGTAAATCGACTTGATGATTTGAAACCTATAATCTCGTGGGAAGATTTTGAAAAAATAGACCTGAGAGTTGGCCAAGTAATCTCTGCAGAGTATATATCTAATGCTGATAAACTTTTAAAATTGCAAATAAATATAGGTGGTCAAATACGTACTATAGTTTCTGGTATAGCTCAACATATAAGCCCAGATCAAATAATTAATAAAAAAGTAATATTAGTTGCCAATTTAGAAAAAAAGAAAATTAGAGGTGTAGAATCTGAGGGTATGGTACTATTTGTAGAAAACAAAAATGGAGATCTGATGCTTGTGTGTGCAGATGATAATGCTAAACCAGGGGACAAAGTGAAGTGATTATAAAATTTAATTATTTTTTCGCATAAATAAGAAAGTTTTATAAAAAAAATAAATTTATATCTTTGCAACAAAGATTTAAAAAAAAAATTTATATTTAATGATACAAATATCCAATCAAAAAACAATAATATTCTTAATAATTATACTTTTTTCAGGCTTATCAATGACTTGTTATTCTTGTAAGAGTCAATCTACTAGTATCAATAGTCAAGAGAAAAAAATAGAAAAAGAAAAAAAGAAACGTCAAAAAGATGATACCATTTTGTATCAAAAAGCTGTAAAACAACAGATGAATAATCAGACTCCCGAAACAAGAGAAGCCATGAAAGATGCTCAAAAACAAGCCAAAAGAAATCGTGAAAATAAAAAAGAATTTTTTATTAAACGTTGGATAAAAAATTGGCAATATAAACAGCAACATAAACCACCTAAAACTAAAGGATAATAAATGTTTAAAAAACATAGATTATTTTTTTTGATTTTTTTAACTTTTTTGATTTATGCTTGTAAAGATGATGATAATTATATTCCTTATGTGCCTGTAAATATTAGAATTGATGTGTATGATGCTTTATATAGCGATATTAATGTAGTAGGTGGTTATATGTATATTACTGGAGGTTACAAAGGAATTATCATATACAGAAAATCACAAGATGAATTCGTTACTATGGAGCGAGCATGCCCTTATAAGCCTTTATTAGATTGCGAAAGATTAGATGTAGATGACAGCACAGTATTATTTGTAAAAGATGAATGCTGTGGATCTAAATTTTTAATAATAGATGGTAGTATAATTAATGGACCTGCTACTAAACCTGCTTTATTATATAAAAATAATTTTGACGGCAGATATTTATATATTTATAATTGAGTTCACTCCGAAAAGTATCTAAAAAAAATTTTTTAACCAATAAATTTATTAATTTTATCAAAAATTTTTGTAATAAAATTATTGCTATGAAAACGATGAGAATACATGACAGGTTGTTTGAGTTATTTATTACTGAGGAACAAATAAATAAAAGAATAACAGAATTAAGCATTCAAATAATAAAAGATTACGCAGACAAAATGCCCGTGTTTATTTCAGTATTAAATGGGTCTTTTATATTTACAACCGAAATCGTAAAACGTTTCCCATATAATTGTGAAGTAGATTTTATAAAAGTAAGTTCTTATGTTGGAATAAGTAGTTCTGGTAATGTAAGTCTAATAGCCAATAGTATAAAAGCAGATTTAAATAATAGATATATTATAATTTTAGAAGATATCATAGATACAGGTTTGACTATAAAAAATTTATTAAATGATTTATCAAAATATTCACCAAAAAAAATATCAATAGCCACGTTACTTTTCAAACCAGAAGTTTTTAAATTTAATGATGAAATAAAGATAGATTACATTGGCTTTAATATTAAGAATGAATTTGTAGTAGGATATGGTTTGGATTATAATGGACTAGGAAGAAATTATTTAGATATTTACAAATTAAAAGAAATATGATAAATATAGTTTTATTTGGTCCATTAGGTAGTGGTAAGGGTACACAAGCAAAAAAGATAGCAGATAAATATGGATTTATCCATTTCTCTACAGGTGAATTATTAAGGGAAGAGATAAGAAAGCAAACTAAAATTGGCAAAAAAATAAAATCTATTGTAAACTCTGGTGCACTTGTACCAGATGATATAATGGAAGAAATTGTTGAAAATTTTTTAAAAGAAAATTGCAATACAAAAGGTATCATATTTGATGGATTCCCTCGTACATTGCGTCAAGCAAAAATGCTAGATGAAGAGCTAGAAAAATATAATTTACTATTGGATCTAATAATAAAATTAGATGTACCAGAAGAAATAATAAAATCCCGTTTATTATACAGAGCGCAAAAAGAAGGCAGAACTGACGATAATGAAGCTATCATTTCAAAAAGATTAAAGTATTATTATAGGGATACTTTACCAGTTTTAGATTATTATAAACAAACTAACAAAAATATTGTAAGTATATGTGGCCATCGAGATGTAGATATAGTATTTAATGATATTTGCTTGCACATAGATAAAATTTTATTACAAAAAATGCAAATCTAAATGAAGACAAAGCAGTGTAAATATAATTAAACAATTTTTTATCAAAATAATAAATTTTATTATAGAAGGAACTGTGACTCTAAACTAATTTTAAATTCTTTAATTTTTTCCACAAAATTTCAGCATGTTTTTTATTAGATTCAAAAGTCCATCCGGCTACATGAGGGGTTAGTAATATTTGGGGATGATTTATTACTCTTTTTAGAATATCATCAGGATGAGATAGCATGTTTTCGATATTTTCAAAAGAGTGGTTTTCCCATTCTAATACATCTAAACAAGCACCTAAAACTATACCACTATCGATGGCGTTTAAAAGAGATTTGGTATTCACTATCTGCCCTCTGCTTGTATTTATAAACCAAATAGATTTAGATAATTTAGAAAAAAAATCATCATTTACCATATAAATAGTTTCTCTAGTCAGAGGCACATGCATACTGATAAAATCGGAAGACTCAAGTAGCTCATCCAATGAAACTTCTGTGACAGTTTGATCACTAAAATCGTGCTTGTATTTGTCATAGGCTATAATGTTCATATTAAAGCCTTGCAATCTTTCTGCAATAGCCGTACCTACATTTCCATATCCTATAATCCCAAAGGTTTTACCATCTAATTCATAGCCTCTATTAGCTTCTCTACGCCATAGTCCATTTTTAATTTCTAAATTAGCTTTTATTATATTATTCATTAATGATAATAACATCCCTATAGCATGCTCTGCTACGGCTATTCTATTTCCCTCAGGAGAATTTATACAATAAATATTTTTACTTTTAGCGTATTCTATATTAATGTTTTCCATTCCTGATCCAGCACGAGCTATAAAATGTAAATTTGGAAATAAATCAATTTTATCCTTATCTAAAATTAATCTACTACGTATGATGATGCCATATACTTTTTTTCTAATATCAAAATTCAATTTTTCGGGTAAATCATAATGCATTATTACTTCATAGCCATTATTTATAAATTGTTGGGGCAAATATTCGTGCGTAGAATCTAGAAATAAAATAGTTTGATTTATCATATTCATTATTTAAAAAAATTATTTAAAATTAATACTTCTGAATTATTTAATTGTTATCATATAATTTATTTATTTTGTTTATAATATTAGTTGTACTATAGCCTGGGACTAATGGGATAATTTCTACTTTGCCATCATAACTTTTTACTATATCAGCACCTATTATCTCATCTATTTCATAATCTCCGCCTTTTACTAAGATATCAGGTTTAATAGCATCTATCAATTCATAAGGAGTATCCTCGTTAAACAATGTAACAACATCTACAAAAAACAAAGCTGAAAGAGTTTTGGCACGAGCATTTTCATCTAAAATAGGTCTGTCAGGTCCTTTTAATCTTTTAACGGATTCATCAGTATTCAAACCTATTATCAGTCTATCGCCCATATCAGCGGCTTTTGTTAGATATTCTATGTGTCCTACGTGTATTAGATCGAAGCAACCATTAGTAAATACAATGATATCTCCATTATCTCGCCAATTTTTAATTTTTAAAAGTAAATCATTGAGTGTAAGAATCTTATTTATTAAAATCTGGTATTTGTTCATATTTATTTTTTTTAGATAAAATAATAAAACCTATTAAGCCTAAAATCAAAACGATCACAGTTTGTATAATCCATGATATCCATCCTAATGCATATCCACCTACTTTATCGACTCCATAAAGGATCAATACTTGTGAAACAATAATAGGATACACCCCAATACCGCCCTGTATAACTATCATACCTATAGTCCCAAGTGCTAATACTGCAAAAGCTGCATCAATAGGTAAATGATATGTGGCATCTATCGTTAAAAAAGCAAAATAAGTCATTAAAAGATAACATACCCAGATCAAGATAGAGTAAACTATGAAAAGTCCTTTTTTCTTGAGATTAATAATAGATTTGCCACCATCGATAAATCTGTGAATAGAATCAGAAATTTTTTGACCAAGTTTAGAATTAGGTTTATATTTGCGCCATAGTTTATAAGCCACTACTATTAATATCGCAGCTAGTAACAAAATGAGAGCAAATTGCCAAGAGATAAAAGTTGGCTTATTATAATTATCTAAGAAGGCTATTACTTTAGCAGTAAGAGCCACAAAAGCCAATATAAAAATAATAACATAACAAATCACATCAAAAAGTCGTTCAGATATCATAGTGCCCAATACTGTGTCTACAGCTATTTTTTCTTTTTTTCCGAGCAAAGCACAGCGAGTGATTTCACCTAGTCTGGGTACAGCATAATTAACTAAATATCCAGACATTACGGCCCAGAAAGTATTTTTAATTTTAGGCTTTTTAGTAACTGATTCTATTAGCAAATTCCATCGTAATGCCCTAAAAATGTGGGATATAATACCAATAAACATTGCTATTATCATCCATAAAGGATTAGCTTGTAAGAAATAATGCCATATTTCTTGTTTTTCTGCTGGCGATAGCTTATTTAAAAACCAAAATATAAGAAAAATACCTATTGCAAGAAATATAAATGTTTGCAAATAGGTTTTTACCTTTGGCTTCACTTGGATATAATTTTATTACTTTGATCCACATATATAATCTTGGGAGTGATTTTTTTAGCTTCTTCGCAGTCAATAGTTGCGAAACTGAGCACTATGATAGGGTCTTCTATTATAAAATTACGTGCTGCAGGCCCATTAATACATATCTCACCACTACCTCTTTTGCCTTTTATCACATAAGTATCTATTCGTACACCATTGTTATAATTTAAAACTTGTACTTTTTCATTTTCTATAATATTAGCGGCATCCATTAGATCCTCATCGATAGTGATGCTTCCTTGATAATTAATATTTACTTCAGTTACAAAAGCTCTGTGAATTTTACTTTTTAAAATCTCTATAAACATTTTTTATGCAAAATTCGAAATTTTTTATGAGATAAAAAATATTATTTTCAATTCAAACAATTAAAAAAGCTATGATTTTTTAATTTAGCAAAGATTCTCTTGTATGGTGAAGGTAAATAGAGGCTAGAGGCTATAAAAGATTTAATCATTGTTTTACTTGAAGTAGTTTATCTATATTTCGTATTCACCAACCGCCAATACTCATCCCACGCCCATCTGTCCGAGGATGCGAGGTTTAAAAGCCGACCAATGTCAGATTCTATCTCACTTGTCAAGTATTTATGTGTGATTACAAACCACATCAAATAGCTCTGGAGGTATTTGGTAACCACTCCTCTAAATCGTCGCAACCAAACCTTGAAATCGTTTGACTACTTGTACACTATATACACCGCGTCTAATTATTTAATTATGCTATAAAATACGTAAAGTAAAACAAAGGATATTTTTATGTAGCTCCGTTCACAAATCGCGTTTACGAAGCGCAATTTTTACAAAGCTAAATTTCCTGGATCTATTTATTTAAATTGGAATAGAGATTATAGAAAAAGTTCTATAACGTTTTGTATAGGTAAAAATTAAAAAAGAGTGATTTTATAAAAAATTTGTTAATATTGGTTTATTTGTTATAGGATAATCAAATATTAACCACAAAGTTCTCAAAGAATGCACAAAGAACGCAGAGAAGAAATGAATTAGAAGGGTTACAAATGGCACTTTGTGGACTTTGTGTAATAACTTGGTGCCCTTTGTGGTAAAAAAATAACCTAAATAATTAAAAAATAGTTATTTTTTGTAATAATCTAAAATTTTATTACAAAATAAACGTTATATAACCAAAAAAAATTATTGTAATTGTAAAAGAAATCGAAAGGGGGCTAGAAACAAATCATTGTTTTACTTCAAGTAGTTTATCTATACTTTGTATTTACCAGCCGCCAATACTCATCCCACGCCCATCTGTCCGAGGATGCAAGGTTTAAAAGCCGACCAATGTCTGATTCTATCTCACTTGTTAAGTATTTATGTGTGATTACAAACCACATCAAATAGCTCTGGAGGTATTTGGTAGCCACTCCTCTAAATCGTCGCAACCAAACCTTGAAATCATTTATATGCTTATCGACTACCTGTACACTGTATACACCGCGTCTAATCTGCGTTTTGTTTACAACAACTTTTTTGCTTTTGGTCCCCTTCACAGCTTTTTTGAATTCCTTCTTTTGCTTCACACATATTAAGTTGCTATCTGTCACTCTATGCGATAGCTCTTCCCTTATCTGACTATTGGTTACTTTTTTGCGTCCTACATGTTTGAAAAGTAAATTGCCTTCTCTGTCTGTCATTACTAGCACAGCTACTTTGGGATGTTTCTTTTTCTTTGCTTTTTCGTATTCTTTTCGGCTTCTGTATTTACGACCTTTTTCTGAATACTTCATTAGCAGCTCATCAGCTTCTACAATACCTGAGAAGCTTATACCTCCTTGTAATGATTTGATCGCTGCTAGTATCTTGTGTCGCCAATTGAAGCTAGTTCTCAGACTTATGCCTACTTCCGATGCGCAAGCTCTTAGACTTTTGCCTTCTAACATGCATTTTAGGTATTCGAGCATTTTATCAGCTTTTCGCATGCGATATACGAAGGTTCTAGCTGTTTCGCGGTATTGTCGGCCGCAATCTTTGCATTTGTATACTTGTTTGCCGTCGCGTACTCCAGCTTTTATCACATTTTCGCTTTTGCATCGAGGGCAGATGGGGGCTGTGCTTTGTATTTTTAGCTTCTGATAATCTACGGCTGTGTAGTTGTTTTCTAATAAAAATTGATATAGATTATCTAGAAATCTACGTTTCTGCTCTTTGGGTAGAGCTTGATAATCTAATAAATTAAAATTATCCATAATTATTTTTTTGTAAAATTAAATAAAAATTATTTGATGGTCATATAAAATACGTAAAGTAAAACAAAAATTGTTTTTATACTATAATCGTTATTAAAACCTAAATTGATATATATAAATAAAGTAATTGTAATTAAAAAAATTTAATTAAAGAGTTGTAAAA
>LSQX01273142.1_pt1 | contig 35082 bp, 35 predicted proteins | sample 654561 | NCBI WGS metagenome assembly LSQX01 (sample SAMN04489861, study PRJNA283612) | anaerobic digester metagenome | isolation source: 4 biogas reactors fed with cattle manure at either 37C or 55C with and... | place: Denmark: Kongens Lyngby | collected 2014 | reverse complement strand
AAAAGCACGCTCCTAAGAATTATTAAAGACAATATCATCAGTGATTCTGTCGGCTATATGCCACAAAACTACCAAGAAACCTTGGATATGAACTTGGATGCAGTATCATTTATACATCCATATCAAGACAAAACACTCATCCGAAAGTTTCTAGGAGCCATGAAATTTACACACCAAGAAATGGAAAGTCCAATCGGAAATTTATCAGGCGGACAACAAGCTAAAATCTTATTCTTGAAGATGGTCTATGATAAAAATGACGTCCTAGTCTTAGATGAGCCGACTCGTAATTTTAGTCCATTGTCCAATCCTGAAATACGAAATGCGCTCAAAGAATTTAATGGATGCATCATTTCAGTGTCCCATGATCGAAAGTATCTAAAAGAAGTTTGTGATAAAGTTTTAAACTTAGATAAAAATGGACTAGTGTCTGTGTTAAAATAGAGGCATGGAAACAAAATACTATAGTCAAGAACAAACCAAAGAAGTCAGTGAGCTTCTGAAAAAGGGCGGCATTGTCGCTCTGCCAACAGACACTGTTTATGGTTTAGGTGTCATTGCTAATAATGAAAAATCTATTAATCTTTTAAAAAAGATAAAAAATCGTCCAGAGGAAAAAGCATTTGCGTATATGGTCGATTCTTTAAACAAGATTGAACAGGTCTGTGAGTTAAGTGAGCGAGATAAATTAATCATTAAACGCTACTTACCCGGGCCTTTTACATTTATCTTTAATAAAAAGAAGGATTTTAATTTAGTCAACGAGTCAAACTTAGAAACGCTCGCCATCAGAATTCCAGACCATCCATTTATTTTAGAAGTCATTTCTCTAATGGATACTGGTCTATATGTTCCAAGCGCAAATATCTCAAGTCAAACACCAGCCATCACATCACGTGAAGTTGGAGAATTATTTGACCATAAGATTGACGGAATTGTTATGGGACATGCCTTTAATGGAGTAAGCAGTACAATCGTCGATTGCACAAGCGATGAATTAAAAATATTAAGAGAAGGGCCAATCCCTTTCACATGGAGAAACTATGAAGAATGAAATTTTTGATTTAATTGAACAAGAACATCAACGCCAATTACAACATATTGAACTAATCGCTTCAGAAAATTTTGTCTCAAAAGATGTTCTTAAGGCATTAGGCTCAGTCTTAACTAATAAATATGCTGAAGGATATCCGAATGCTCGATATTATGGAGGCTGTGAAGTCATCGATATTATTGAACAAAAAGCAATCGATCTAGCCAAACAATTATTCGGAGCTGAGCACGCAAATGTGCAACCACATTCAGGATCTCAAGCCAATATGGGGGTATACATGGCTTGTTTAAAACCGGGGGACACTGTCTTAGGCATGGATTTAAACAGCGGAGGTCATTTAACACATGGCTCACCAGTTAATTTTTCTGGTCAATTATATAATTTTGAATCATATGGTGTCGATAAAGAGACTGAAAAACTCGATATGAACCACGTAAGACAAAGAGCACTCGATGTAAAACCAAAGCTAATTGTAGCCGGAGCAAGCGCCTATTCTCAAGCCATCGACTTCAAAGCATTCAGAGAAATTGCTGATGAAGTCAACGCACTATTATTGGTAGATATGGCTCATATAGCAGGCTTAGTTGCGGCTGGATATCACCAAAACCCAGTTCCTTATGCTGATTTTGTGACATCAACAACTCATAAAACATTAAGAGGACCAAGAGCTGGATTGATTTTATGCAAAAATGAATGGGCCAAGAAAACCGATAAAGCAATCTTCCCTGGAACCCAGGGTGGACCACTTGAACATGCAATTGGAGCAAAAGCAATTTGTTTTTCGGAAGCCTTAGAGCCAGGATTTAAAACATATCAAAAACAAGTCATTGATAACACACAAGCCTTGGTGAAAGAGTTTGAAAACTTAGGTGTTCGGATGGTTTCGAAAGGTTCTGTCAATCACCTCTTGATGATTGATGTACTAAGCAGTTATAATATTAGTGGTCAAAAAGCTGAAGACGCATTAAATGAAGCAGGCTTAACGACCAATAAGAATATGATTCCTTTTGATACACAGAGTCCACGTGTTACTTCTGGAATTCGCTTAGGCACAGCAGCTATGACAACTCGTGGGTTTAAACAAGAACAGTTTAAACAAGTTGCGCGATGGATTGATGCTGTTTGTAAAGACCCAGATAACACAGAAAAAAAGGCTCAAGTATTAATGGAAGTTAAAGAATTATGTAGTCATTATGGCTTAGTAGAAGGAGAATAAGTATGTTAACAGTCATCGATCATCCACTCATTACACACAAATTAACTCAAATGAGAAAAGAAGACACAGGAACCAAAGACTTTAGGCAAAATCTAGATGAAATCGCAGGTCTCATGGCTTATGAAATCACTAGAGATTTACCAGTCGAGGAAGTCACAATAATGACCCCTGTCTCAGAATGCAAAACAGTACAACTCGCTAAAGAAGTTGTGTTGGTTCCAATTCTTAGAGCAGGTCTAGGGATGGTTGATGGTATACGCTCACTCATTCCAACCGCTAAAGTTGGACATGTTGGTTTATATCGCGATGAAGAAACATTAATGCCACACGAATATTTCGCTAAATTCCCAAGTAATATGCCGGAATCAGTCGTCATGGTTTTAGATCCAATGCTGGCAACAGGTGGCAGTGCTGAAGCAGCCATCACATTATTAAAACAACGAGGAGCCACACAAATTAAATTAGTCTGCTTAGTTGCTGCTCCAGAAGGTGTAAAAGTAATTCAAGAAGCACATCCAGATGTTGGTATTTACTTAGCAGCACTCGATGAAAAATTAGATGAACAAGGATATATCGTTCCAGGTCTTGGTGATGCTGGCGATAGAATCTACGGAACTAAGTAGAAGAAATTCTACAAAAAACTATTCACACAAAGGTCCTTCATAAATGAGGGGCCTTTATTTTGTCCATTTGAAAAAACAGACATAACAATCCCCCCTTGTTATTAATGTAATCTATGTAAGAAATTGTAAAGAAATGAAAATAAAGGTTGACTTTATGAAAATAAAGACATATGATTGAAGACATATTCAAAAGGGAGAAGGGCATATGCAAGGTATTTTATCGTTTACATTTGTTTTAGTGACATTCGCGATTGCTGATATAATCGCCATTAAAACAAAGAGTATTGTGAGCTCAATGTTCACTTGTTCAGTCGTTTTTATTATCGGTTTTTGGTTAGGAATACCGCAAACATTATTTAGTGATTCATCACTCTACGTAATTGGAGCCATGTTAATCACAAGCTTACTCGTTCATATGGGAACAATGATTTCACTCAAACAATTAAAGGCTCAGTGGAAAACGGTTTTAATTGCCAGTGGAGCAGTCGTTGGAATCGCTGCATTAGTATTATTAATAGGTCCAATGTTAATGGGACAAAATGAATCGCTAGTCGCTGCACCAGTTATCTCAGGAGGTGTCATTGCTGCTCTGAAAATGCAAGAAAGCATGATGGCCAGTGGTGTCTCAAATGCTGAAGCACTCGCAGTCTTTGCGACTGTTTTAATGGTGATGGAAGGATTTGTTGGCTATCCTGTGGCATCCTTTATGCTCAGAAAAGAAGCTAAGCGTATTAAAAAAGAACTCGATGCTGGAACTTATGTACCAGAAGAAGTTAAGGAAGAAGCAGAAACAAAGAGATTAATTCCAGCACCTAAAGAAGAAATTGACTCAGAAAACTTCTATCTAGCAAAAACAGCCATCGTTGCGCTACTAGCAACACTCGCTGCTGCAGGTCTTGAAAAACTAACTGGAGTAAATATTATTGATAAAAACATTATGAGTTTATTATTTGGAATCATAGCTCATGAACTAGGTTTCTTAGAATCAGGAATCTTAGTAAAAGGAAATGCGTTAGGCTTAGGCATGGCAGCATTAATGACGGTAGTCTTTGCTTCATTAGCCAATGCCACACCAGACGTCTTATTGGAAATTTTACCAGCAATCATAATCTCTCAAATATTAGGAGTTTTAGGATATGTAATCTTTTCATTAATCGTTGGAAAATTATTAAAAGTGTCCCCATACTTATCGATTGCGATTGGCTCAACAGCAAACTATGGTTTTCCAGGGACGTATGTTATCAGTAAAGAAGTCAGTAAGGTCATAGGTGAAACAGAAGAAGAAAAAGAGATTATACTAGATGCAATTCTACCAAAGATGTTAGTTGGAGGATTTGTAACTGTCTCCATTGCATCGGTATTCTTAGCGAGTATCGTCGCAGCATTTATATAGAAAAAGGGAGGAAAGATGAGCACAAAAATTAAAGACATGGCCTATCAAATGGAAGATTGGCTAATAGAAACCAGACGACATTTCCATCGACATCCAGAACCGAGTATGGAAGAATATTGGACTACCGATGAGATTGTCAAAATATTAGAAGAATGGGGCATTGAAGTCCATCGCTTTGAAAACTGTACAGGCTGCTTAGCCTATATCAGAGGAGCACATCCAGGCCAAACCGTTGCACTGAGATCTGATATTGATGCACTAACAGTCTTAGAGAAAAATGACATCGATTATAAATCTGAAATAGAAGGGATGATGCATGCCTGTGGTCATGACACTCATCTAACTATGAACTTAGGAGCAGCCAAGATACTTCACGACCTAAGAGATGAACTTCATGGCACTGTTATACATATCTTTCAACCCGGTGAAGAAGTTGCTCAAGGAGCCAAAGCCACATTAGAAAATGATGAATGGTTCAAGGAAGTCGACAATGTCTTTGGAATGCATATTTGGACCAATATGGACTCAGGTAAAATCTCCGTTGAAGCAGGACCACGTATGGCAGCAGCTGACTACTTTAAAGTAGACATTGAAGGCGTCAGTGGTCATGGAGCACAACCTGAACAAACAGTGGATGCAACTGTTGTTGCAGCCCATATGATTACTAACTTTCAACCGTTAGTCTCACGAGAAGTAGCACCAACTGATTCATTAGTTGTAACAGTGGGTCAAGTTAATTCAGGCACCCGCTTCAATATTATTAGTGGCTCAGCCTCCATGGAGGGAACTGTTCGTTATTTTACACCAGAACTAAATCAAAACATTAAAGAGATGATGGAACGAATTGTTCAAAACACAGCCTCGATGTATCGCGCAAAAGCAACACTTGATTATCGTTTCTATACTTACCCAGTCATTAATGATGAAGCCTCAAGTGCCCATGCTCAAAAGACGGTCACTAAACTCTTTGGTGAAGACGCAAATCAGAATTATGAAAAAACGACAGGTGGTGAAGACTTCTCAGAATTCTTAAAACACAAACCTGGATGCTTCGCATTTGTTGGATGCCGTAACCCTGAAGTCTTAGCGGATAAACCTCATCACTCTGATTATTTTATGGTCGATGAGGCAGTCTTTAAAGATGGAACCGCCTTATATGCTCAGTATGCTTATGATTTTCTAAATGGTCATTAGGATTAAAAAAATCTGATTCTCCTTTAAATTTAAATATTTGATACAACATATTTATAAGAGCCCCTTTAATTAGGGTAATTTATCTTAAGTGATGGGTATTATTGTTTCAAGCCTACAATTTTCTTTATAAACATCCGCTTAGATGATAAGATAATACCAATCAACAGTGAAAAGGACGAGATATGTTAACATCAAAACGATTAAAAGGGACATCAGCAATACTACTTATACTCACTCTAACCAAGCGATTCTTTAATAATGGAATGGGTAATGATATCCCAATAGAGATAGTGGATTTAATCCTCTTAACACTCTACTTTGGTTTTTATTTCTTTTGGTCGACTAATGATGATAAAGATAAGGTCCTTGATGGACTTAAACTATTCATACTAAGTTTCACTATTTATTTTATTGGAATTATGTCTACACGATTAATCTTTGGTCGTCATATATTGTTTAATCTACAACTAATACCAATGTTAGTCGTCGTTGTGATTCTATATGGTGTTGGACATTATATAAGCAAAGAGTGATTAATTCACTCTTTTTTGATAAAATGACACTAGATATTAAAGGAGCCAATAATGAAGATACTCGAAGTTTCAAATCTCACTAAAATCTATGGGGAAAAATCAACCGAAGTCATGGCATTAGACAATGTCAGTTTTAGTGTAAAGAAGGGTGAATTCATCGCGATTGTTGGACCCAGTGGATCAGGCAAATCGACCCTAATGCATATATTGGGATGCGTCGATTATCCAACCAGTGGTCATGTCATTATCGACAATGTTAATATCAACGAATTAACAGAGACTCAATTAGCCATCTTTAGGCGTCGCCAAATTGGGTTAATCTATCAATTCTTTAATTTAATTCCAGTCTTAAATGTCGCAGAAAATATAACCCTACCACTAGAATTAGACCACCGTGAACCAGATCCAAAAGAAGTTGACCGAATCTTAAAAGTCATTGACCTAGAAGATCGAAAACACTTCTTTCCATCACAACTATCAGGTGGTCAACAACAACGCGTCTCAATAGGGCGAGCCTTAATGAGCCAACCCACAATTCTATTAGCAGACGAACCAACCGGAAATCTTGATACTAAAAACAGTGATAACATCATTGATTTATTAGTCCAATCAAATAAAGAACACCAACAAACAGTCATCTTAATTACACATAATATGGACATAGCCCTAAAAGCAAAACGAATAATTCGTCTAGAAGATGGAAGGATTGTTGATGATCGATGAAAGCACTACTCAAAATTGCTTTTAGAAATCTAGTAAGAAATAAGCGATGGTCAATTCCGACAGGCATCGCAATTTTAATCACGGTGTCCTTATTGAGTGGCTTAGGCACCGTTGTCTCAACCTATTTAATGAGTTCACAACAAGCTATCATTGAAGCAGAAGGTCCCAGCCATCTGATCGCTTTTAATATGGAACAAAATCAAATCGAAGAGTTATACTCATCTGAAGATGTCAGAGCGCTGGATGTTTTCCCAGTCGTTTCCTATGCTAAAATAACAAACTACACAATTCTAAATACACAATCTCCCTACGCCAAACTAATGCATATGGACCAAGAGAGTTTCCATCAACATTCCTTTAGATTAGTCGATGGTTCATATCCTATGCTTGAAAACGAAATCGCCCTAAATGAAGCCTTTTTGTACTTTACGGATTTAGATTTAAAAGTAGGCGATAAGATAAGATTAGACTATGGTACACGAATAGTTGATAATCAAGAAAACAAATCACGCATCTATAACATGGAATACGAAGAATTCGAAATGAGTGAAAGTAAAGAATTTACAATCACAGGATTCTTGATTACTCAAAATATCGAAATAGGGGACTTTAAAGATGCTGGCTTTATATCTATAGTCAGTCCTGAAAAAACTAAAGATGACCAAAACATAATCATGATTCAATTGGATGCCCCCAATCAAAGGTCGCTTCTTACAATTGAAAATTTCTTAAACAAAGAAAGCATCGATTACGAAAAGACAACATTAATGACAACATTCTATACGGGAGCTGACGCATTTAAAGATTCACCATTATATTTCATGGTCTTTGGGGGACTTTTATTAGGATTTCTTATTTTAATCGCCAGTATTTTAGTCATCCGAAATGCCTACGCAATTAATCAACGCTACATAGTCAGACAATTAGGATATCTTGATGCCATAGGCGCAACACAAATTCAAAAGCTTGCCTTGTTAATTACTCAATCACTCATTTTTAGCATCATCTGTATTCCATTAGGATTAATGATTGGATATATGAGTGCCACTCTCTTACTCATGTATTTTAGAAACGCACTAAGTGAAGTTGTCTTTTACTCTCGCGTCATCATTTATTTTGATTTTCAGCTCATCTTATTTATTATCACTCTCTGTTTGATTGTGATCCTCTTTACATCAATTGTTCCAGCCTTAAAAATCTCAAGCCTATCATCGATTGAATCAATCAAATACTATGATCGTGAAATAGAAAAACATGGTTTTGTGATGCCACCCCCATTTTTAAAAAAGATTGAATCAAGATTAGCCTTTATCAATTATCGACGAGGCAGAGTTTATTATCGCTCCTTAACACTCTCATTAATCATAAGTATTGTGTTAATCGGAACCAGTGTCATCATGGTCAATTCAAACCAAAGAAGTCAAGAGTACTCGCGAAAAGACATTATTTATCAATATGATAATCAAGTAATCGAAGATGGTCGATTAAATGAAATTGTCACTCAATTAAAACAATCAACCTACACCACCCATGCCGGGCTTTGGAGTAGTTATTATTTAACTCTCGAAAATATTACCCCCTCAGTTAATCAAGAACTAAGTGATGTGCTCCTATCAGAGACCCACCACCTAACAGTCAATGTGGTGGATGATGACTACTGTCTAAACGTTCTACAAAATGAGTTTGAAGGTTTTGACTGTACTGAATCAGGACTCTTTAATGACTATTTTATAACCACCTATCTAGGTGAAAACAATGAAGTCCAAAGAATAGAAGGCGCACTTTATGATGCTGAAATAAAAGAAATAATAATCAGTCTTCACGATACTCAATTCAGTTTAAACTTTGACGATACTTCATTTGTTTATGGAAGTGATAAAGCTGAAGTTGTGCCCACTATTTATTTTTCAAGAAGTATGTTTAACAGAGTCAGCTCTCCATTTATTAACCATTTAAAAATAGCAGGTGGAACAACCATCAATAACACAAATGAAATCTTCATCAATTCAGAAAGTAATACAGAAGCACTTACTTTATTCAGAACGACGCTCTCACAAAATGGAATTGAAGACCTCCAAAATATTGTTAATGTTAAAAACACAAACTTTTTAATCGTCCAGCTATCACGCTTTATAGGAATTCTTAGTTTTTCCCTAGTCGCACTCATTGTCATCATTGCCATTAGTAATGTTGTTAACTCAGTCAATCACAGTTTAAATGTACGAGCCAAAGAAACATCCATTTTAATTTCCAACGGGTTAACGATGAGCTCATTTGTCAAGATTATAGTGATGGAATCTCTCATGTTTGGAGGTGTCGCAATGTTAATAGGAATACCAGTTGCGATGGTATTAAGCTATGTTGTTTCTAGTGTATTAAGCGTTCAAATTGCATCATATCTTAGTCAATGGTTATTATTGATGGGCATTAGCGTGTTATTAGTCATCATCATGATGGCACTAGCAATCACACTTAATGTCATAACCATAAGAAATCACGCCATTACTGAGCTCACACATGAATAAAATTGATATAATAGAAACAAGCGAGGGATTGTATGAAAAAGATTTTACTTGTTGAAGATGATTTAACAATTGTCTCAGGACTGCGATATGCTCTAGAAGTTGATGGCTATGATGTAGAAGTCGCAACAACTTTTAGAGAGGCTCAAAAATTTATTGAAAACCAAGAATTTGATTTATTTATCTTGGACATTAATTTACCCGATGGCAATGGATTAGATCTATGCCAACAAATTCGACTCCAAATGAATACACCAGTCATCTTCTTAACAGCTTCAGAAACAGAAAACAATATAGTCATAGGCTTAGAGTTAGGAGCAGATGATTATATTACAAAACCATTTAGATTAAGAGAGCTTTTAGGCCGTGTCAAAGCTGTATTAAGACGCTATGAAGGGAATCAATTAAAAGTTGTCCATGTCCATGACTTAGAAATTAATCTACAAAATGCGACCGTCCATAAAGGGGGCGAAGAAGTCATTTTAACAGTCATTGAATATCGATTATTATTAATCTTAGCTCAAAACATGAATGAGTTAGTCACACGTGAAGAATTAGTTCGTTCACTCTTTGAATTTGGAAGTGAATATGTCAGTGATAATACACTATCCGTTTACTTAAAACGATTAAGAGAAAAGATTGAAGATAATCCTTCTGAGCCTAAGTTAATTGAAACGATCAGAGGGAAAGGATATAAACTTAAAAACAGATGATTAAATGGATTGTAACAAATATTGTAATTCTGATCTTCTTAATATTTATAGACATCCATCCAGCCCTAGCTGCGCTTGGAATTTTACTTGTAAATGCCGTTTTTTACTTTAAAGAAAGATATGAGCGCAAGAAGAAAGTAAACAAGCTTAATAACTATTTAAGTTCTTTAAATCTTGGTCAACAAGTATCTCACTTTGCTAATTACTCAGAAGGAGAATTATCTGTTTTACAATCTGAACTGTATAAATTGAGCGTTACATTAACACATCAAAATGAACAATTTAAAGAGAATCATAAGTTTATCCAAGACTCTTTAAATGATATTGCCCATCAAATTAAAACACCATTAACATCGATGATGGTCATGATTGACTTAATGGGTGAGACAGAGCTGCCATATGAGAAACAAAAAGAATTTGTTGGCTCCATGCAAAAACAACTTGAACGTTTAAAACTATTAGTCACTAATTTGCTGACGTTGTCTAAACTGGATGCCCAAGTCATAAAATACAATCCATCTTGGATTTCTGATAAAGAGTTATTTGAGATTGTCTTAGAGCCATTCCAAGTTATTCTAGAACTCAAGGAAATTCCACTCATCGAAAAATATACTGATGAAGAAGTGTATATTGATGTTGATTGGATGGTTGAAGCCTTAGGTAATTTAGTTAAAAACGCAATTGAGTATTCTCAAAAAGATGAACCATTATCAATTGTGTCAGAAATTAATCCACTGTATTGGAAAATTACGATTGAAGACTCAGGTAAAGGGATGAGTCAGGATGATATTGACCATTTATTTGAGAGGTTCTATCGTGGTAAGAACAGCAGTACTGATAGTGTTGGAATAGGTTTAAGTTTAACTGAGCGTATTATTGTCCAACAACAGGGGAAAATCTCTGTTGAATCAAAAGAGGGCGAGTTTACTCGATTTAAGATTGAGTTTTACCACAAGCCTAGAAAAGAGGAAGAACAATGAAACAATTAATTGTAATCGATTGTCAAAACGATTTTATTAGTGGATCACTTGCCTGTCATCATGCTGAAGAAGCTGTGTCAACTATTATTGAGTATTTAAATGAAAATGATGATACAAGAGTCTTCTATTCACAGGATTGGCATTCTGAATCCAATAAATCATTTACTGAGAATGGAGGCATTTGGCCAGTCCATTGTGTGGCCAATCAGAGTGGATCAGCATTGTCTGATGAGTTTTCTAAACACCTTAAAAATAATCATCATCAACCAGATGTTTCAAATAAATACATGAAAGGTCAAGATGATGATGTTGAAGAATATTCAGCTTTTTATGCGACCAATAAAGATGGCCAAATCTTATTTGAACAGCTTGAAAAAGAGGTTGTGATTGCAGGGATTGCGAGCGAGTACTGTGTTTTAGAAACAACCAAAGAATTAATCAAAGCGGGACATACTGTGACTGTTTTAAAGGATGGTTTAGGCTATGTTGATGAAGAAACTCATCAAAAAGCTTTACAAGAGTATGAATCACTAGGTGTGCAGTGGGCATGAATCAAGCTGAAATAATTAGAATAGCTCTATTGTTTCTAAGCTTTTTTGCCAGCTATTGGGCTATCCTGGGGATTGATTTTGAGCGCTTTATTCGAAAAGGCAAAACATCTCAAGCTCAGATACTGGCAGTCTTATTGGCCATGGCGATGGCCTACTTGGTAATGCAGTTTATTCTTAGTTTACAGTTGTTTATTTGAGTTAGATCTAAGGAGTCAACCTAAAAGTATTGAGAACACTTTTAAGTTAGTCTTGACTCTGTTATAATTACTGGGCTATACGAAAGGAAATTTAAAATATGTTATTTTCAAAAGCGGTAGGAATTGATTTAGGAACTGCCAATATGCTTATTTATATTAAGGGCGACGGAATTGTTATTGACGAACCATCTGTTGTTGCCATTGATGCGGAGACTAAAAGAGTTCTAGCCGTAGGTCATGAAGCGAAGAACATGCTAGGGCGAACACCTGGAAGAGTACTTGCGATTAGACCATTAAAAGATGGAGTTATTGCTGATTTTGAAGTCACTGAAATCATGCTGTCTTATTTTATTAATAAATTAAATTTAAAAGGATTATTCTCTAGACCGACAATCCTTATTTGTTGTCCGAGCAACATTACCTCTGTTGAGCGTAATGCGATTCGTGATTCAGCATACCGTGCTGGAGCCAAGAGAGTTTATATTGAAGAAGAACCAAAGGTTGCGGCTGTGGGAGCTGGACTTGATATCTCTAAACCGAGTGGAAACATGGTTTTAGACATTGGTGGTGGAACAACTGATGTGGCTGTTTTATCATTGGGTGAAATTGTTACATCAACATCACTTAAGATTGCTGGTGACTCTTTAGATAAAGATATTATTAAATATGTAAAAGATGAGTATAAATTACTCATTGGTGATCGAACTGCAGAAGAAGTTAAAATGAAAGTGGGAACAGTGTGGCGTGATGGCCGTGAGGAATCTATTGATATCTCAGGTCGTGACTTAGTCACTGGATTGCCTCATACAATCACAATCCGTTCCTCAGAAACTGAGGAAGCAATGCGCGAGTCGTTAGCGGATATTGTTCGTGCTTGTAGAACTGTTTTAGAACAAACACCACCTGAACTATCGGCTGATATTGTAACTCGTGGAATAGTTTTAACTGGTGGTGGTGCGCTACTTCATGGTTTAGACCAATTACTTATGAATGAATTATCGATTCCTGTTTTTGTGGCTCAGAATGCTTTAACATGTGTTGCTGAGGGAACTGGAATTATGTTAGAAAACTTACGTAACGATAACTAGTTTTCAATATTAATGAGACTGATTCAACTTTAAGCCCATCTTCTATTATAGATGGGCTTTTCTTATGTCTTTTAAACCAAAGAAACGAAGGGTTTTGATGATTACGAGTTCACTTTTGTTGTTTATAGAGTGTAAATAAAAACCACCATGTCAAGACTCTTGTCCATGGTGGTTAATAGGTGTTACTTATTGCGTGTAATAATTAGAATGTGTAAGGTCAGGTACATCAGTTCCTCTTCAAGGATTGGAATGTTTGTTTTCGATTCCATATACTTTTTGATTTTCATTGCGACACTGTATTCACGTGGGTATTTCTCATTGAAATCATGGAAGAACTCCGGGTCCCCTTGGTTTTCAAGTTGATTATTAATTCCTCTTTGAACGAAGAATTTAACATGTCTGACGAATCTGTCATAGGCAATGCTTTCTTTATTATATTCAATGTCGAAGGTATAGCGAACAATGTTGAGAATGTCTTTAATCATTGTTGTCATTTCTAGCGATTGATTTGAATCCATATCTTCCATTTCAGCATTGACAATATGAAGAGCTATGAAACCTGCTTCATCATCAGGGAGTGCTAATCCTTCTTTTTCATTAATGAACTGTGTTGCATCGAGGCCTATCTGATACTCATCTTTGTAGTATTTTTGAATCTCCCACATTAAGGTATTTTTGATATGTATACCGTCTTTAGCTCGCTCTATGGCATAGTTTAAGTGATCAGTAAGGGTGACATAGATGTACTCATTGAGTTTCTTGTTTAATCGTTTTGATGCATCTGAAATGATGTGTTCTGCATATCCAAGAATCTCATAAGGAATCTCTTTGATCAGTTTCTCAAGTTGGTTTTGATGTTCTGTGTGATTTTTAAAAACTTGTTCAATATTAGATTCATCAACATCATCACCGATTTTCTTTTGAAACCCTAGACCTTTCCCTAAAAGGATGATTTCTTGATTACTCTCATCAAGAGTACTAACCGCATTGTTATTTAAAACCTTAGATATCTTCATTCAATCACTCCATTTACAAATATATTATACAAGAAAAGAGACTTATTTTGGGCACATTTCTAATCTTTAGTGAGACTTTCGCCATCAGAAGCAATAACATCTTTATACCAGTAGAATGAATCTTTTGGAATTCTCTTTCCTGATCCATTTCCTTCATCGTCTAAATCAACATAAATATAGCCATAACGTTTAGTCATTTGAGAAGTTCCTGCACTGACTAAATCAATACAACCCCAAGAGGTATAACCCATTACTTCAACACCAGCATCCATTGCGTTTTTGATTTCAATTAAATGTTTTTTGATGTAGTCGATGCGATAATCATCATGAACTTTTCCATCTTCAGTCAGAACATCTCTAGCGCCTAGTCCATTCTCACAAACAAATAATGGAATTTGATATCGATCATAAAGCTTTTCTAAAGAAATTCGCAATCCAACTGGATCAATTGGCCAATCCCATTGTGTCAATTCTAGGTATTCGTTTTTAATAGGGCTATCAAAGGATCCGGCTAGTTCAGTTGCGTCTTCACTATATTCAGTGACATGTGACATGTAGTAACTAATAGATACAAAGTCAACTGTTCCTTCTTTGAGCACCTTTTTGTCTTCTTCTGTGATGTCAATGTGGATATTATTTTCTTCAAAATGTTTAAAGATATAACTTGGGTAGTATCCTCTTACTTTTACATCTGGATAGAACATATTAAGTTGATTCGATTTAAGTGATTGAAGCTGATCTAAAGGCTTGGTTGTTTTTGCGTAGGATTCCATTTGGTTAATCATACATCCTATTTCAAAATCCGGATTAATTTCTTTTCCTTTCTTAACGGCTAAAGCACTTGCTAAGAATTGATGGTGACTTGCTGTGTAGGCAGCTTGAAGTTTATTATCAGCGACAGTATCAGGTAAGACACCAGCACCAGTGTAAATACTTTGAAGATTCATGTTCATTTCATTGAATGTAATCCAGTATTTTACTTTATTCTTATAACGGTTAAAGACTACTTCAGCATACTTTTCAAATAATGGAATTAACTCACGACTCATCCATCCATTGTATTTTTCAGTTAAATGAATTGGTTGTTCATAATGCGACAGTGTCACTAATGGTTCGATTCCATACTTAGCGCATTCATCAAAGACTGCATCATAAAATGCGAGTCCTGCTTCATTAGGCTCACTATCTTCACCTGTAGGAAAGATTCGTGGCCAAGAAATAGAGAGTCGAAAGACTTTAAAGCCCATTTCAGCAAAGAGTTTGATGTCTTCTTTATAGTTATGATAGAAATCAATGCCTCTTCTTTTTGGAAAGTTATACTTCTCCGGGTTGGCTTTATACTCTTTTAGTTCCTCTGATGTGACATCAAAGGTAAAGTTATTAACACGTTCACCTGCATATGGATCTTTATATGCGGCAAAATCTGAGATTGAAAGACCTTTACCACCAACATCATAGGCCCCTTCAATTTGGTTGGCAGCGGTAGCTCCGCCCCATAGGAAGTTTTTTGGAAATTTATTGTTTTTCATAATATGTCCTTTCTTTAAATACTAGTTTGTAAAATTGCACTTTGATTTGTTACTTTTGTATTGGCATCAATCAATTTATTTAATTGATTGTAGTTTGTTATAGCGATAATGATTGTGTTATCGACATTTCTTTCTTTTAAATAGTCCAAGTCGACCGTTGTAATAAGGTCACCATGATTGACAGTATCACCCACTTCTAGAGTTGATGAGAATGGTTCACCATTGAGTTTAACAGTATCAATACCTATATGGATAAGCACTTCAAGTCCACTCTTAGTTCTGATTCCTAATGCATGCTTTGTATCAGAGAACATAATGATTTCACCTGAGACTGGTGCATAGACGTCATTGTTATGAGGTTTAATGGCAACTGTTGGGCCCATAATTTCTTGAGCAAAGACATTATCTTTGACATCTGATAGGGCAAGTATTTGTCCGTCATTGACAGGTGCGTAGATCATTTCATTGGCTGTTATATTTAATTGTGGTTCAGATTTTGTTTGTGATTCAGTTTGTACGACAGACTCACTTGGTACTTCGTCTTCTTTCTCTCGTTTCATTAAAATATATGAGATGATGAATCCTAATCCTAAAGCAACGACTGATGAAATCAGAACATCTACTAATGAGCTTCCTTGTGCTGCATCAACATAGGTTGGAATACTTAAGAAACTTGGTAAACCAAAGGCAAAGGCTGAAACACCTAATAAATTGGATAATCCTCCGGCAACTCCAGATGCGATAAGTCCTGCAATAAGTGGTTTCTTCAATGGAATTGCGAGACCATAAAGGGCAGGTTCAGTAATTCCAAAGGTGGCAGTGATGGCTGTTGATAGAGCAACTGCTTTTTTGTCTGCTTTTTTAGAGGCAAAGAAGACTGCATAGGTGGCTCCTGCTATCGCAAATGTTTGTAGATAGAATAATGGCAACATTTTATCGATGCCTACTTCTGCTAAGTTAGTGAGCATTAATGGGAAGAGTGCTTGGTGCATACCAGCCATAACGATGAGTGGTAAGAAGAATCCCATGAGTGTAGCAGCAATGAATCCATTCGTATTGAAGATCCAAGCAAGCCCTTGTGCTAAATAAATACCTAAATAATGTCCGATTGGCGCAAGTAAAGCGAGCGAGATTGGGACAGTGATAAGGATGGCAAATAATGGTGCGAAGATCATTCGGATATTCTTATGGATGTACTTATCTAAGAATCCATAGACATATTTGAGTAGAACAACGCCTAGAATAACTGGAAAAACAGATCCATTGTAGGCGATAACTGGAATACTTACACCAAAGACAGAGAGGGCTGCTGCGCCACTTTCTAATCCGTTGATTAAGGTTGGATACATAATACTTCCGGCAACCATTAAGGCTAGAAATTCATTGGTTTTAATGACTCGAGCAGATGTGACTGCGATAAAGAATGGTAGGAAGTAAAAGACTGAGTCAGCTGCGATGTTTAATAATACAGCTAAATCACTGGCTCCATCTAACCATCCAAAAGTGGTAAGTAAAGTGGTGATACTTTTTAGCATCCCCCCAGCGACTAAGGCTGGAATGATTGGGACAAAGATGCCTCCTAAGAAATCGACTACTTTTGAAAATACATTTCGTTTCTCGTCACTTGATGGTTCTGATTGACCTAATTTTGAAGGGTCGACATGTTTAATGAATTCATCATAAACCTGGTTTACTTCAGTTCCTATAACTATTTGTAGTTCATTTCCTTTGTATTGGACTTGTTTGACGATGTCTGCTTCTTTGATTTTATCGGTTGATACTTTTGATTTATCGGCAACGTTAATGCGAAGTCGTGTCATACAGTAATATGCTTCTTTCATATTGTCTTGTCCGCCGATGTTGTTAATTAAATCTTTTGCGAATTGGGAATAATTCATTTTTTAATCCTCCTTATTTTTAAACTTTAGAAAATAAAAGACCTTGTAAATACAAATGTGCGCACCATTTGATTCCAAGGTCAAGCCAACTCAATGTAACTCCCAATTAAGTTTTTTAATAAAAAAACCGCATCATACTTTCCTTTTCAAGACCTCCAAAGAGGATCTTATTGAAGTACAATACAGTCTTGCCTGCTAAAAGTAACAATCTGTTTGCTGTTTCTTCTATTTTCTAAATCTATCAGTATGATAAATGATTATGTAAGCGTTGTCAACACTGAAACTCAAAATAATTAGTTTTTGACTAAAAAAGAATTATCTGAATTAGAAAGTGCTTATAAATCTGCTACAATTGAGGAAAGAATGAAAGGAAACAATTTATGTTTAATATTTTTAAAAAGAAACAAGAACCAAAAACAGAAATTAAAGAAGTTACGTACCATGCCTTTGGAGCCGGGAAATTAGTTCCACTTGAGGATGTTCCTGACCAAGTCTTTGCTCAAAGAATGATGGGTGATGGATATGCGATTGAGTTAACTGAAAATACGATTGTTTCACCAGTTGATGGAGAAGTAATCCTTGTCTTTCCGACAGGTCATGCCTTTGGTCTTAAGACAGAGGATGGCGTTGAACTCCTATTACATTTAGGGATTGATACAGTTGAATTAAATGGCGAAGGGTTTGTTGGACAAGTAAAACAAGGTGATAAAGTTAAAGCAGGTGATGTCTTAACAATTATGGACCTTGAAAAAATCAGAGCTGCTGGTAAATTGGTAGTGAGCCCATTAATTTTCACTTCTGGTCAACAAATTGAACTTAAGAAAGCGAACCAGGATATAGTTTCTGGCGAGACAGATTTATTTGAATTTAAGTAAACGGTTAGTTAATAACCGTTTTTTATTAATTATTTTTGTAAGTCACCAATTGCTTCTCGAGTCTTAGATATTTTATGACTTGATTTTTCGGCTTGATTTTTTATCATACCTAAGTAGATTAAGTCGGTAACAACCTGAGATGAGTTTCGAGAAGTAATAGAGCCAAATCTTAGGTCATTGTCATTAGAATAAACAGGTAAAATAATTTCAGCATATTTTGATAGTGGCGACCCATTATTTTGGGTAATTGCGACTGTTCTTATATTGCGTTTGCGTGCTCTTTGAACAATTAAGTTAACCGTATTTGTTCGTCCGCGATAACTAATCGCAATGACTAAGTCTTCAGGTGTTAAGTGGATGCTATTTCCTAATTGAATATGCGCATCCAAATTGAAGACGGCTGGCGCATCTATGCGAGTCAATTTATTGTGAAAATCACGGGCTACACTTGATGAACCACCAAGACCTGTAATATAAATACGGCGTGCCTCCAAGCAATAACCGATAACTTTTTCTAAGGAATCAGCGTTAATTAAAACAAAGGTTTGATTGATTGTATCTAAATATCCTTTTTGTTCCTGACGTAGAAAGCTATAAAAAGAATCTGTTTCTACTGGTTGGTCTTCAATTATTTGTTCAAGTTCAGCACTTACATCAAGAACTAACTCAAGCTTCAAAGTAGGGTATCCATCATAGCCTACTTTTTTAGAAAAACGAACAATAGCAGCAGGAGAGGTATCAGTTTTTAAAGCCAACTCTTGGACACTCATGCGAACGACTTTATCGGGATTTGTGATGATGTAGTCTGCTATTTTTTTCTGATTAGTATTAAAACTGGTATAAGCATGTTTAATTTTTGAGACACAAGACATAAGTAATCCTCCTCAACTTTTTCTTTAGTATACAGTAACCATATCATGAAAGAAAAGAAATTTAAATAAAACACTATAAACTATAAAAAAAAGTTTCAATCTAGTAATTGTTGGCAATGGTTTCAATGTGTCAAGATATTTTATATGGACTTGAAGCTAAATGAAAACTGGTCTACAATGATTTTATATCAATAAGCAAAAGATATAATTGAATTACCAAAACAAATTAAACCAGAAGAGGAGGAAGGTAAAATGACTCATGAAGAATTAATTGAGAAAGGCTACCGAAGATACACTGGAGATAAAATAGATGTTTATTTTAATCTTAAGATTTGTCAGCATTCAGGAGTCTGTACGACTGGATTGCCAGCTGTCTTTGAGCTAAAAAGAAAACCATGGATCCTGCCAGATAATGAAAGTCCTCAGGATGTTGCTGAGTTAATCAAAAAATGTCCAAGTGGTGCTTTGCAATATATTTTTAAGTAAGAAGCCTTAGGACTTCTTTTTCTTATCTCATATACATGTAATAGGGGGATAAGAAATGACACATAGTAAATTAAAAGAACTTGTAATTCAAGAAAAACCAAATCATTATATTGTTGATGATTATATAGAAGAGCTAAAAAAGTATTTAATCTCAATGCCATACCATGAAATTAGACGAGAAGTGATAAGCGGATACAATCGGTTCATTCGGTCAAAATGTATTTCATCCTTAGATTTTAATTTAAGGATTAACGTAGGGGATATTGTCTTTTGTGATTTTGGGCAAGCTTATTTAAATGAGGCAGGCTTTCAGCATTTTGGGCTAGTGCTAAAGATCTTTAATTATAAAGCGTTTGTTGTTCCGATGAGTTCAAACAGACAAACAGTTCAAAAGGCCCAGAATCATCCTAATCGAATCGATTATAAAGACCACTTGTTTTATATTGGGATGCCTAAGGGATTAAATCGACCATCAGTTCTTTTTCTAAATGATGCTAAATTTATTAATACGGCGAGAATCATTGAAGTGAAATCATATTTAAATGTTGATTCACCACTGTTTAAGCAGATAATACAAAGCTATCAAGACCTCTTTACGGTATAATTGTCATAGGAGGGATTCCTGTGAAAATTTTTCTAGTACTACTTCTACTATTAAGTAGTTGTGCTGTTAAAGATGAAGAAGTTATTGAAGAAGAAGTAGTCAATCCAGACGAAGAAGAAGAGATTGTTGCTGGTGACTACAATGATTTTGTTATATTAAAAGAAGGCATTCGCTTTGGTGACTATGATGAAATTCTTCAAGATTATTACTCAAATTCTCTAGCACTCTATAAGAGTGGTGAACTGATTAGTTTCTATACACCTCAAGGCGAAAATCTTATTGGTGAAAATCAAATATGTTCAACCAATTTGAGGAATTTTCATCAAGAATATTTTAGTCCGGCTGATCCTAGTAACTTAACACTAACTTGTGATGGAGTGAGAACTCTATTTGCTTATGGTCCAGATCATAAACTAATCTATGATGTTGGGACTGTTGAACCAGATTATCCGGTTGGTTTACTTAATGCGACCAAAATGATTTATATTACAAAGAATTCACCAATTGTAAAAGAGATTGATGTTAATTCTTATTTATATAGGGAATCAAATGATCCTCTAATGATTAAAGAGTATGTTGCTTTTTCAGCAGATGGAATCTACCCAGTCTATGAACTCAATGAAGAACCAACATTAATTGATAATGTTTTGAGTTTTGATTTAACGGGTGTTGTGGGTATTGTGACTGGTGAATCAACTCGCTCTGATATACTAGATTCTTTACAATTTGATGGTGTTGGAATTGATACATCAACAAATGATGGTTTAGTATCTGTTATTAAAGATGGTAAGTTGGGACTCTCTGATAGATCGGGAAATATTGTAGTTGAGATGAAGTATGAACCCGTTGTACCAACCAATAACCAGATTTATTCTGACAGTTTTAGAATTGAACAAAAAGGACCTCAAGTGTCAAACTTAGTCACTGTTAGTTTTATTAATGATTATCGAAACAATACACATTTTATTTCGACCTCTTCAAATGCGACAGGGTTTAGACCGGTTAGAAAAGAGGGCGTTGTTGGATTCTTAGATGAATCAGGTCAAGAATTAGACACATTCTATTTTGAAAATGCGCTAATTGCTAGTACTAATAGGGCATGGGTCTTAAGAGATGACACATGGTCACTCATTGAGATTGGTAAAGATATTGGGTACCAACAAAGGGAGATTGTAGCTCAGTTTGAAAATGAGAAGAATGAAGTACTCGCCTTAGAACAAAAGTATGCATCAGGTGATGTGTGTGATGTTGGGTTTGATTTATATGAAGTTAATTCAGATACAGGTTTATATATTCGAGAGGGTGCTGATTTAGACTCTGGTTACCTTGGGTTGTTTAATTATCAACAAAAAGTATGTGGAAAAGTTCAGGGTGATTGGATTGAATTTGAATATGATGGAACACTTGGATACTTGTATGGTGAATACATGACAAAACTTAATCCATAATTGGATGCTTGTAGAGTGAATACATGACAAAACTTAATTCATAAAATATAAATTGTTCATTAATTGTCTATTTGGTTGACTTTAATCTCTTAAAAGGGTATTCTATTAATGTAATAAGATTAGGCTTACGATTTTGTCCTGTGGACATCAAGGGACCTTCTTATTTTCTAGAACTGGAGGTGTGTTAATGGAAACAGGTAAAGTTAAATTTTTCAACGCTGAAAAAGGATTTGGATTTATCACTATGGAAAATGGTAAAGACATCTTTGTGCATTACTCAGATATTCTAACTGAGGGCTTCAAAACACTAAATGATGGTGATACTGTCAATTTCGTGATTAAAACTGAAGAGCGTGGAGACAAAGCAACTGAAGTACAAGTCGTAAGTGAATAAATAAAACGACAAAATAAAGCTCATCTAAAAAGGTGAGCTTTTTTTAATGGTATAATAAGAGTATGAAGAAAGATTATTTAAAGAAAACATTAAGCCCAATGGCTTATCATGTCACCCAAGAGAATGGAACGGAACCTCCATTTAACAATGAGTTTGATGCCCATTTTGATGATGGAATTTATGTAGATATAGTTAGTGGAGAAGCATTATTTAGCTCTCAAGACAAATATGATGCAGGTTGTGGATGGCCATCATTTACTCAACCGATATCTCAAAGACAAGTGACTCAACATAAGGATATATCTTATGGAATGCATCGCATTGAAGTTAGATCAAAAGATGCTGATTCACATCTGGGTCATGTATTTAATGATGGACCAGTTGACAAAGGTGGTTTGCGCTACTGTATAAACTCAGCAGCACTTCGTTTTATTCCTAAAGAACAATTAGAAGAAGAAGGTTATGGTGAATACAGTAAACTTTTCTAATCGTTTAAACTGGATTGTTGTGGGTGTTTCAGGCGGGCCAGATTCTATGGCTCTTTTAGACATGCTCAGCAAGAAAAAATACAATATTGTTGTTGTTCATGTAAATTATGGTCTAAGAGATGATGCTCATATTGATCAAACTCTGGTTGAAGCATATTGTCAGAATAAAGGAATTGTTTGCATTGTTTATCATGCGCCTGATTTGTCTACTGGTAATTTTCAAAAAAATGCTAGAGATTATCGTTTTAATGCGTTTAAAGAAGTGTATGATGGATATGGGGCTGTATCACTTTGGTTAGGACATCATAAAGATGATAATTTGGAGACAATACTCTTTGAGTTATTAAGTCATCGAGAGCCTAGGACTCTTGGTATTTCTCAGTATTCTAAAGTGAATGGTATGCTTGTTAATCGTCCATTATTAAAACTAACAAAAGAAGAATTAATTGAATATTGTCAAAAGAATGAGATTGAATTTGCTATTGACAAAACAAATGCGGAGCCACTTTACACGCGTAATATCATTAGGCAAAAGCTGGAGACGATGAGCGATGAAGATAAAGAGTTATTAATTGATTATCAGAAACTCTATAAGAAGCGTAAACAAGCACTTTATCGAAAGACAAAGTCATTTATAAGAGTGAATAAGGAACAGATTAAGATTTCGGATTACTCTAAAGAAGACTTGTCAGTGCGTTTATCAATCTTAAGAGAATTTATGGATTCACATAAGTTAAACACATCTAAGGTGACGAAGAAGCATTTAATGGATTTAGATTCTAGGGTATTGAGTCAAGTTCATCAACAAATTAAACTTACTGATAATAAACTCTTTATTATTGAGTATGGGGTTGTCTATCTCTTAGAAAATAGGGATTATGATTATGAGATTATAGTTCACACAATTAAAACGGTTGGCAATGAACATTTTAGACTTAGTACTAGAAGTGGAACTGGGTTATATGTGAGGGAATCTGATTTCCCACTTACAATTAGAAATGTTAGAGCGGGTGATACTATTAATATGAGATTTGGGACAAAGAAATTAAATCGCTTCTTTATTGATCGGAAAATTTTGAGTAAAGATAGATTAGTTTGGCCAGTCATTGAAAATAAAGGTGGGGATGTTATTTGTGTTGCTGAACTTGGGTGTGATGTAGATCATTACAATGAAGTGTACAACTTGTATTTACAAAGGAAGGTAGCATGAAAGAACATATAGATTTAAAGTATAAGGAATTTAGTGCTAAATTAATTCCAACATTAGATAAGGATAGAATTCTTGGCATTCGCATGCCTATCTTGCGTAAATTAGCGAAAGAGACAGATCTTACTTATTTGGATTCACTGCCACATGCTTATCATGAGGAAAACATTTTACATGTTTTATTAATCAATCAGATGAAGGATTATGATGAGTGTTTAATGAGAACGTCTGAGTTTGTACCTTATTTGGATAATTGGGCTGTGGTTGATGCTTTTTATCCAAAAGTGTTACTTAAAGATAAGGATAGAACATTGAGCTTAATTGAAGAGTGTCTTGTTAGTGAGCATGAGTATAGTGTTAGATTTGGTTTAAATTATTTAAGAATCTATTACCTTGATGAAGGTTTAGAGTTGGTGACGACGATTAAACATGAGGGTTATTATGTCAGGATGATGCAGGCTTGGCTAATGTGTGATGGCTTTATTAAAGAGTATGATAAAGCTGTTAAGATATTACATGAACAAAGTCTTGATCCTTGGGTGCATAACAAAAGTATTCAGAAAGCGGTTGAAAGTTTTAGAGTGAGTGATGAAACTAAAGAGGTCTTAAAAGGGTTGAAAATTTGATAAATAGCGTTAATTATGTTAATTTATGTGCTTACCATCATCAATGATGGTTTTTTGCGGTAAGTATGGTAAAATAATGAAAGGTTATTTTTTACCTATAAGGAGTAACGATGCATACAGATATTAATAAAATATTGGTTACACATGACCAAATTGTAGAAAGATCTAAAGAATTGGCTGAAGAAATTACCCTGGCGTATAAGGATAGAAAAGCCCCATTATTGGTTGCTTTATTGAAAGGGTCGATTCCTTTTTTAGCGGAGTTTATGAAACATTTAAACATGGATATTGAAGTTGATTTTATGGACGTATCATCGTATGAAGGGACTGAGTCGATTGGGGATGTTCGTATTCTTAAAGACTTAGACCAATCAGTTAAGGGAGACAATATTTTATTAGTAGAAGATATTGTTGATACTGGTAAAACATTAAAACAAGTATCTAAAATGCTTTATAACAAAGGCGCAAACTCAGTTGAGATTGTTACATTATTAGACAAACCAGAGAGACGACTCGTGGATGTTAAGGCTGATTATATTGGCTTTGTTATTCCAAATGAATTTGTTGTTGGCTTTGGTTTAGATTATAACGAGAAATATCGAAACCTTCCATATGTAGGAGTATTGAAGGATGAGCTTTATCTCTAGAAAAAGGAGGATAAATGAAGAAAACAAGATTATCTAATTTCATTCCATATATTGTTGTCATTTTGTTTATTTCATTATTAATGCAATTACAGAATCAACAAGAAGTAAGATTATTAAATTACACAGAATTAGTAGAATTATCAGAAACACAAACAATTGAGAATGTGAGTGCCAATTATACGAACTTAGTCATCGATGTTGATGGTGAGTATCGTGAGGGTGGCGAAACAAAATTATTCAGAGCGAGAATTGCGAATACTGATGAAAACTCACAATTCTTACAAGAAGAATTTGGCAATTTAAATGTTGTCGATCCTTATGAGAACAATACTTGGATTTCAATACTGGCGGGTATTGTACCTTATATTATTATGATGGGGTTAATCTTCTTTATGTTCTCACGTATGGGTGGGGGCAATAAACAAGCGTTTGATTTTTCTAAGAGTCCGGCTAATCGTCAAGAGAACATTAATGTAAAATTTGATGATGTGGCTGGGGCTGAAGAAGAAAAAGAAGAAATGCAAGAATTAATTGAATATTTGAAATCACCTAAGAAATTTGAAAAAATGGGTGCTCGTATTCCTAAGGGAATATTATTAGTGGGCCCTCCTGGAACTGGTAAAACCTTGTTAGCTAAAGCAGCGGCTGGGGAAGCGAATGTTCCATATTACTCAATCTCTGGTTCAGACTTTGTTGAAATGTTTGTTGGGGTTGGGGCGAGTCGTGTTCGTGACATGTTTAAACAGGCTAAGAAAACAGCTCCTTGTATCATCTTTATTGATGAGATTGATGCTGTTGGTCGTCAGCGTGGAGCTGGTTTAGGTGGTGGACATGATGAGCGTGAACAAACACTTAACCAATTACTTGTTGAGATGGATGGGATTGATGATAACTCAGGTGTCCTAATTATAGCGGCGACAAACCGTGGCGATATCTTAGACCCGGCATTACTTCGTCCTGGGCGTTTTGATAGAACGATCCAAGTGTCTTTACCTGATAAGAAGGGTCGTGAAGCGATTCTTCATGTTCATGCTCGTAATAAGGTATTGGATGAAACAGTGTCACTTGGTAATTTGGCGAGTCGTACACCAGGTTTCTCTGGGGCTGATTTAGAGAATGTTCTTAATGAGGCTGCTATATTGGCGGTTCGTGAATCTGATACAAAGGTTCGCATGCATCACTTAGATGAAGCGGTGGATAGAGTTATGGCTGGTCCGGCTAAGAAATCTAGAACTTATTCTGACAAAGAAAAGAAACTGGTTGCTTATCATGAAACGGGACATACGATTATTGGGCTTAAACTTGAGTCAGCTTCTGAAGTTCAGAAAGTTACAATTATTCCTAGGGGTCAAGCGGGTGGTTACAACTTGATGACGCCTAAGGAGGAAACATATTTCCAGACTAAGTCAGACTTAATTGGAATGATTACTGGTTTACTTGGTGGTCGTGTTGCTGAAGAAATTGTTTTTGATGAAATTAGTACAGGTGCTTATAATGATATTGAGAGAGCGACAAAGATTGCTCGTAATATGGTTATGTCATATGGGATGAGTGCTTTAGGGACAATCCAATATGAAGATGCTGGTAACAATGTCTTCTTAGGGCGTGACTATGGTTCGAATATGAGTTATTCTGGTGAAGTTGCTTATGAAATTGATAGAGAAATTCGTAAGATTATTGATGAAGCATATGAAAATGCGAAGCGCATAATAACAGAGAATCGTGATTTACTAGATAAGATTGCTGAAACTCTGATGGAATATGAAACATTAACGAAAGAACAAATTGAAGAATTGGCTTCTAATCAGGATATGACCTTGTCACAGCAACAAGTTTTAAATCAATAAGACTAAGCACCTCGTGGTGCTTTTTTATCTCAAGGAGGAAAATTTATGGATCAAATTATTAGTGCTTTGGCTAATAATAAAAATATTAGAGTTATGGTGGCGGATGTTACTGAGTTGGTTAAGACGGCTCAGGTTCGTCATCAATTATTTCCAACGGCTACAGCAGCTTTGGGTCGGACCATGGCAATTGCGAGTATCATGGCTTTTCAGCTTAAAAATGATGAAGAAATGGTATCGATTCGAATTGCTGGGGATGGACCTTTAGAATTGATTCGTGTGGATGCACAGAAGAATGGGAATACGGTTGGGTTTGTTGGTAATCCATCGGTTAATTTAATTAATGAAGAATCACATAAGCTAGATGTTGGAGCTGCGATTGGTAAGGGCCAGCTGTCTGTTTCTAGAAACTATAACTTAAAGCATGAATTTACGAGTTCGGTTGATTTAGTGTCAGGTGAAATTGCTGAGGATTTTGCGTTTTATTTTACACAGTCTGAACAACTTCCTTCGGCTGTTTCATTGGGTGTTTTAGTGGATGAGACGGGCTCTGTTTTGAGTGCTGGTGGTTTGCTGATTCAGATGCTGCCAGGACATACTGAGACTGATATTTTAATGGCTGAGCATGTGGTTAAATATTTAAAGCCAATCTCTCAAATATTAAATGAGGGTATGACGGCTCAAGAACTTGTTGAGTCTCTTTTTGATGAGGTTGAACTTGTTGATGGGCAACCGGTTCAGTTTGTGTGTCATTGTAGTCGCCAACAGATGGAGCGTGCTTTAAAGACTTTATCGGTTGAGGATTTAGTTGGTTTACAACAAGAAGAACAGGGTGTTAACATGGAGTGTCAATATTGTAATGAACACTACCATTTTAGTACTGATGATATAACAGAGTTTATTACTGAGAAGTATCATGCTAAAAATTGATCATATTGAGTTAAAGAATAAAGTTATTCTTGCGCCGATGGCTGGTGTGACTAACTTAGCGTTTAGGCAAATTTGTGTTGAGTATGAGCCGGGTCTTTACTTTAATGAGATGGTGAGTGATCAGGCGATTAATTATCGTAATGAAAAAACACTTAAAATGTTGAAGACGATTCCTCATGAGCATCCGATTGTCTTTCAATTGTTTGGTAATGATCCTGAGCATATGGTTAGTGCGGCACAGTATTTGGATGAGTTTACTGATTGTGACATCATTGATATTAATATGGGATGTCCAGTTCATAAGATTGTTAAACAGGGGTCTGGTTCTGCTTTAATGAAGGATATTGATAAGGCGGTTGAATTGGCTCGTTTAGTCAAACTTGCGATTAAAAAACCACTGACAATTAAAATTCGGAGTGGTTGGGATAATCAGAGTATCAATGCTGTTGAGTTGGCTAAGGGTTTAGAGTCTGTGGGTGTGAGTGCATTATTTGTTCATCCTAGAACTCGCTCTCAAATGTATGAGGGTCATAGTGATTGGGATATTATTCGAAGAGTGAAAGAGGCTGTGTCGATTCCGGTGATTGGTAATGGTGACATTAAGAGTGGTCAGGATGCATTGGATATGATGGAGCAGACTGGTTGTGATGGAATTATGATTGGTCGTGGCTTAATGGGTCAACCATGGCTTATCCAGGAGTGTAAGGATGCACTTAACCATAGGGAGAAAACTTTTACGATTACCCTTGATGATCGTTTTAATATGATGAAGAACCATGCTTTGAAACTGATTCGTTTAATGGGTGAGGAGCATGGAATGAAACAAATGCGGAGTCATGCTGCGTGGGGTTTTGCTGGTTTACCTAATAGCAGGCAGATAAAACAAGAACTAGTACTGATGAAATCATATGATGAATTTGTTACAATACTAAATGAATATAAAGGACGTGAATATTATGAGTGAACACTTAGGGGAACAAGAATTAGTTAGGCGTGAGAAGCTACAAGAATTACGAGATATGGGGATTGACCCTTTTGGTAAGGCTTTTAAGCGGACTCACCATTCTAAAGAATTATTAGAAAAATTTGAGAATTCGACCAAAGAAGAATTAAATGAAGTTAATGAGCGAGTGATTATTGCTGGTCGTATTATGACAAAGCGTGTGATGGGGAAGGCTGGTTTTTTACATCTCCAAGATCGTGATGGGCAGATCCAAGTATATATTCGTAAGGATACAGTTGGGGATGATGCCTTTGATTACTACAAAATAACTGATTTAGGTGATATTGTAGGAATTGAGGGTACTATGTTTAGAACGAATCATGGTGAATTATCTGTAAAGGCAGAGAAGATTACTCATCTAACTAAATCGCTTAGAGTTCTTCCGGATAAATTTCATGGTTTAGTGGATAAGGAAGAGCGTTATCGTCGTCGTTATTTAGATTTAATTGCGAATGAAGAGGCGCGCCATATTGCTTTCTTTAGACCTAGGGTTATTCGTGCGATTCAACATTATTTTGATTCTAAGGGCTTAGTTGAGGTTGAGACTCCTATCTTACAGGCTATTCTTGGTGGGGCTGCGGCTCGTCCTTTTGTGACACATCATAATGCACTGGATATGGATTTCTATTTGAGAATTGCGACTGAACTACCTTTAAAGCGTTTAATTGTTGGTGGTATGGAGGGTGTTTATGAGATTGGACGACTCTTTAGAAATGAGGGTATGGATTCAACTCATAATCCTGAATTTACTACGGTTGAAGCGTATGTTGCCTATTCTGATATGGAGGGCATGATGGAGCTGACTGAGGGTCTTATTGAGTCAGTTGCGAATGAAACACTTGGAACGACTGATGTTGAATATAAGAATCAACAAATTTCACTGAAGGCTCCGTTTAAGCGTGTCACGATGGCAGAGTTAATTAAGGAAGAGACTGGGATTGATTTCTTAGAAATTGATACAGATGCTGCGATTAACTTAGCTAAGGAACATGGGATAGAACTTGATAAACATCAAAAATCTTATGGTCATATTATGGCTGAATTTTTTGATAAATATTGTGAGCCTAAGATTGTTCAGCCTACTTTTGTTTATTCTTATCCTAAGGAAATCTCGCCTTTGTCTAAGGGTAATGATGAGGATGACAGATTTACGGATCGTTTTGAATTATTTATCTCAGGACATGAATATTGTAATGCGTTTTCAGAGTTAAATGATCCGATTGATCAAAGAGAACGTTTTGAAGCACAGTTAAGAGAAAAAGAATTGGGTAATGTTGAGGCAACTGAGTTTGATACAGACTTTGTTGAGGCTTTGGAATATGGTTTGCCGCCTACGGGTGGTCTTGGTTTGGGTATTGATCGTTTGGTTATGCTGTTGACGAACCAGGAGTCTATTCGTGAGGTGTTACTGTTCCCACATATGAGGAACAGGTAAGAATCATATTGGTAGTTTCGTAGAGTTTAAAAGACGCAAATGCAACGCAAATATTTACGTTGCATTTGCGTCTTTTGTTTGCTACGATAAATAAGAGGTGATTTGAATGAAAGAGAAAAGAGATTTAGAGTTTAAACAAGAATGAATACGTCGGTATAGTTGTGCCACTTAAATCGCTAATGTTGTGCCAGTACGAATCGCTATCGTTGAGCCACCCAAATCGCTAATGTTGTGCCACTTTTTAAATGAGTAAATCCAGTAACTTAATGATAGAGGTCACTGGATTTTTTAATTGTATTATCGGTTCGATTCACCAAACAATATGAGTTCATATGCGCTTGGAATAATCCGATCCAGTATCGAATCTGCTAAGATACTTCCGCCTAAATTTATATGCCATTCTGATGGTTCTAGTTGGGAACACACAATGGTCGATTTCTTACCATATCGATATTCTAAGAGTTGAAATATTCTTTGCGCTTCAGTTTCTTGTACAGAACTAATGAGAAAATCATCAATGATAAGTACATCAAACTTTGCATATTTATTGATAGTTTTTTTAATAGATTCTGTCATTAAGTATTCTTGGTGACAGTCATCTAAAAATTCAAATAATCGTGAATAAAAAGTCGTATAGGAGCTTTCACATGCATGATTACCTAGAGCGTTTGCGATAAATGATTTCCCTGTGCCGCATGCGCCAAGTAAAATGACATTTCGATGATATCGAATATAGTCGTTTGTATGAAGTTGGTCTAGCACGGATTTGTTTAATTGACGTTCAGGACTATAATCAATTTCTTCTAGGTGCGCACCATGTTGAGATAATTTAGCGTTTCTTTTTAATCGATTAATCGTGTTGTTTTTTCTAGAGATGTATTCTTCACTCGTAAGTAGGTCTAAAATATCTACAATGCTAAGTTCTGATTGTTTGCCTTCTTCAATGATGTTGAGTAGTGTTTCTGCCATCACTGGAAGTCTCATTTCTCTAAATCTTTTGATGATGTCTTCTACCTTTGTTTTATTCATAATAGGAACCTCCTTTTAAAAATCTGTTTTTCTTTTGGTCGGGTTTTTCATCTTTAATTTTATTTATCATATCTTGATTATTGTCTAAAATACCTTTAATATTTTTATAGCTAGGATGTGCTATATGTTCTAGGGCGAGTTGGCAGGCTGATTCTAATCTTTCATTTGTGAACTTGTCTGCTAGCTTCAAAATAGAATGGACCGTTTTATACTGTTGTTGTTCAATCCGGGAAGATTCAAAACGCTTCAGTATCACTTGATAGGTGTAAGGTCCTTTTTGTTTTGCCCAATGAAGGTAGCGATCCTTATTCCACTCGCTATGTGCGTTACTATCCTTAGGCATATGAGTGGGATCAGTACTATATAATCCATCACGATGCTTGATAAGTGAGTGTGAACACAAAAGAGTGCCTTCTAGATAAATATGTACTTGGTAAGCGGTTATTTTTAATTTGACCGTTTTTCCAATATATTCATACGGCACTGAGTAATGACATTTTTTATGAGTTATATGCGCATTCGTTTGTACTTTGGCCTGTTTCCACTGCGCCATTTCATAATCTTTTTTAGGCAGTGGATTAAGGCATGATTTTTCTATTTCATTGAATACAATTGATCTACTCCCTTCCTTCTTTTGAAAAGCTTTATCATTGAGTTTTTTAAGTTCTATTAGGATTTGTTTATTGACCTCATCAATTGAAAAGAACTGGTAGTTTCTTATCCGTGCGATTAGTTGACGTTGTGCTTGTTTTACAGCGCCTTCGACACTGGCTTTATCTTGTGGACTTCTTACTCTTGTAGGAACGATAACCATGCCATAATGATCAGCCATTTCACGATATGTTTGATTTAATATGAGCTCTTGCTTTGTATGCTTGATGACCCCAGTTTTTAAGTTATCAGGTACTAAAATACGGGCCACTCCACCAAAATAATTAAACATATTGATATGTACTTTAATCCAATTGGCTAAAGTCATATCAGAAGTAACTTCTGCGTAGATATATTGTGAGAAAGGTAAGATGCCTACAAATAGCTGTCCTTGAATTATTTCTTTTGTATCAGGATCTTTCCAAGAAGGTCTAACACCAGACCAATCAACTTCTATTTTTTCTCCAGCTTTATGATTGATAATATCTGTAAACCCTGTTGTATTTAGGTACTCTTTAAAATACTTTTTGAATTGTGTTATTCGGTACCAACTTCGATTAGCTAGTCTACAAGAAGTTACGTATTCTTCCCATAATAATTGCATCGTTACCCCTGGCTTTGAAAGTTCTTTTGCTAAGTACTCATAGTTAGGTATTTGTATATCTGCCTGTTTCTTAGGACCAAAACTAACTTGAAATACTTCTACGATTTCTGCATCACTTAGTGATTCAATTTCTAGATAATTGTAGTCTGATGCTTCCATCATTCGTACTGAACGGTTGATTGTATTTCTAGACATACTCAATGATGTTGCGATCGCTCGATTACTCACCCCTTTTCTTTTCAATTGTGCTATATTCTTAAAATAATGTGTCATAATAACACCTCCCTAAATGACAGAAAAAAACTGCACAAATTTTCTTCTGTACAGTTCAAGTTTATAAAATTAGGGATGGCTCATCAATAGCGATTCGAGTGGCACAAAATAAGCGACGTATTCATGTTCCTTGTTTTTTAAGAACTATCAAATGCTTAGTTAGATACCAAATAGTAAATTATTTGAAAAGTAAGAGCACCACCTGCGGGGTGCTCTTACTTTATTGGTAGATCCAATAGTGGACCATTTTTCAATTGACAATATAAGATATGACTATTATTATACTTAGACAAGATAAGAATTAAATTTTCGAAACGAGATCCAGTTTATTAAAAGTTAAATCTTTTCAATATATTGTGATAAAAACTCTCTTAGATTAGGATCACAGACATAAAGATATGTACCATGGATACCTCTTGTAAGAAGTATACTGTAAATGTTGATAATGTAATCATGTAGTTCTTGAATATTTAAAATTGATTTTTTTCCATTAATATCAAAATAGTTCTTCTCATCTATCTTTATTTGATTAATAGATTTATCATAAGTAATCTCTGGCCCCATTATTACCCCAATATAGTTCAAATCATATCCTTGTGTGGTATGAATGCTACCAACTTCATTAATTGCGTTAGGTGAATTTATCCACTTCTCAGATTTTTTATTCCAGATGAATTTCTCATCTTCAATTTTAATGTCATATGCTTCAACTTCTTTAATTTTGCTGTAAGATATTCTTTTAGTTTTCCACTTCCAACCATATCCTGCTACTAACCGACTTAAACCAAATTCTTCATTCTTCTTTATAATTTCAGCTTTAAGCTTGCTAATAGAGTCAAAGAGAATAAATCTAAAATTCTCAAATTCTAATTTCTCAGGTGGTGGATTATTACTAAGTAGTTGTTTGACATATTTGATGAAGTCTTCGCCACCAAGTGAGCGAAGTTGAGATGAAATATTATATTTAATTGTATTTTCATTAGAGATTATTTCATCAAAATCATCAGCTCTAACATCAGTAGGGCGAATTGTTTGTGTCTCATCATAAAAGAATATCTGATGCACACTTGACAACCTAATCCAATCAAGTTCAGTTCCTTCTTTATCTAATCCTAATAACTCATTGTTTTGATCATGTCCTTTATAATTTACAATATTGACTCTTCTTCTTAATCTATGGGCTTCATCTACGATTAAAATATCATATTCATTTTTTACAACATCACTTGGACCGATAACCATGCTCCGATTTAAACCAGAAACTTTGTTGACCACCTCTTTAAGAGTAGACCTTAAAGATGTCATTGGTACAACCAGAGCAAACTTTAGCTTTTCAACCTGCCCAGTAATAGATTTGTATTTATCTACTAAAAGTTCATCCTGTTCAGTAACAAAATCAATTAATTTCTTATCAGCTAATAGTTTCAAGATATACATTGCTAATACAGTCTTACCCGTTCCTGCCTCTCCGTTGATTAAAAAAGTGAGTGGTCGTCTGTCGTGAATTGCTTCTAATAAATCACAAGCAATTCGAAAAGATACATCAAATTGTTCCTCTGTAAGATTTTTGTACGGAGTATACTTGAATAAGTCAGAGTTTTCTAAGATTTGTAAATCGTGTTGAACGACGCTTTTTTTCTTGAGTTGTTTCCAGATTTCTTCAAAAAGACTTAAGTATGACTTTTTGTCATAATAATCGTGGTTTCTCATTCCACTATTACTATTTTGTAGGATGAATTTTTTATCTGCAGACATGTATTCTATTAATTTTGACTCAATGTCTAAAACAGCTGATTTATTGAAGCGCTTATCAGTAATTATTTTGATTTCGGTTAATTTTTTTCTAACTTCTTTTTCTCGGTGCTGCTTTATTCGATGATAAGCACTCGTTGTTTCTCCAATATATGCTTCTGCATTATTATGAAGAATATAAACGACTGGCCAATTTTTCCAAATTTTATTTTTACTCAATGAATTAATATCTTCAATAGTAAAACTAATATCATTAATCTTCATAATCGTTTCCAAATTCTGTGTATTTTTTACTATTACCCTTAGCTTTTCTTACTGGATACTTTTTCTCGTTTTTATCTATCTTCTCATTAATAATTGTGGAAATATCCAAATTATATTTTCTTGCCAACAAGATTGAATAAATTAAAATGTCTGCTAGTTCATCTTTAATATTTTCAAGATTAACATTGTTATCCCACTGAAAACACTCTAATAGTTCTCCCGACTCTATTGAAATTGATTTTGCTAAATTTTCAGGAGAGTGGAACTGATCCCATTCTCTAGAAGAGACAAAGTTTTTGATTCTTTCATAAATGTTGTCAATACTCATAAAATAATTCCTACCTTTAGCTAATGTTATCATATTATTTTGATTCTAGGTTACAAAAGTGAAATAGATTTCTGTTTATATCAAGATATAAG
>LSQX01189171.1_pt1 | contig 35083 bp, 28 predicted proteins | sample 654561 | NCBI WGS metagenome assembly LSQX01 (sample SAMN04489861, study PRJNA283612) | anaerobic digester metagenome | isolation source: 4 biogas reactors fed with cattle manure at either 37C or 55C with and... | place: Denmark: Kongens Lyngby | collected 2014 | reverse complement strand
TTGCCGCTGGTGGCTTTGACTTCAAAGACGCCATCGCCCACTTCCAAGATAGAGACGTCAAAAGTGCCGCCGCCCAGGTCGAAGACCAGGATGGTTTGATCCGACTTCTTATCTAGGCCATAGGCCAAAGCAGCTGCGGTGGGCTCGTTGATGATCCTCAGGACCTCCAAACCAGCAATCGTTCCCGCATCTTTGGTCGCCTGTCGTTGGGCGTCGGTGAAATAGGCAGGCACGGTAATCACCGCTTTGGTCACCTTTTCGCCCAGATAGGCTTCAGCCTGATCCCGGAGCTTCCCCAGGATCATCGCCGAAATCTGCTGCGGAGTATATTCTTTACCACCGATGGTAACACGGTAATCAGTCCCCATCCTCCGCTTGATGGACAGGACAGTGCCGTCGGGATTGGTGACAGCCTGGCGTTTGGCCACCTGGCCCACCATCAGCTCTCCCGTCTTCGAGAAGGCAACCACCGATGGGATGGTACGATCTCCTTCTGCACTGGGAATTACCACCGGTTCTCCGCCTTCAACGACGGCCACGACGGAGTTGGTCGTCCCCAGATCGATGCCGATCACCTTGCTCATCAGTCATCATCTCCTTCGTCAGCCTGGATCTCTTCCACAGGCCTCTTAGCGGTCTTAACCATGCTCGATCTTATCAGGCGATCCTTGAACACATAGCCCCGACGCAGTTCATCCACGACGATGTCAATGCCATCTGCATCGGCGTTTTCACAAGCGATGGCTTCATGAACATTAGGATCAAAAGGAGAACCTACCCCGGGTACAGGTTGTAGGCCCTCTTGGAAAAGGATATCGGTGAGCTTTCGTTGGACTAGCTCAACGCCGCTGTAGAGCCCCTGATCAGGGCTGTCAGCGCCGGCGAGCAAAGCTCTTTCTAGATCATCGATCACCGGCAGCAGCTTTTCGATCAGCTTACTGTTGGCTTCGTCGCCGATCGTCTCCATCTCCTGGCGGGTCCGCCGCCGATAATTGTCGAAGTCGGCCCGCAGCCGCACATACGCGTCTGTCAACTCGGCCACCTTCGCTCTGAGAGTCTCAACCTCCTGGGAAAGGGACTCTTGTGCCTCCTCCGCTTCCTCCGTCTCATCGAGCTCTACATCCGGATCTTTCGGCTGCATCTCTTCATTAGTCACTGTGCTACCTCCACTCCCTCACATACACACAAAATTCCCTTGGAGATCGGATCTTCCCCCCGGGAATTCGGACAACAATTCGGCTGTCTAGCGACCTCGGGACCATCGCCGGGACATCTTGGTCAACATTTCACTCAAGTTGTCGGCCACGAACTCCACCACCGAGACGGCCCGCGCATACTCCATCCTGGTGGGCCCTAAGACTCCTACTAGACCGATCGTCTGGCCGCCAATGCCATATGTTGCGGTGACCATGCTGCAGTCCTTCATCCCCGCATAGACGTTCTCCTCTCCGATGGTGATGGTTACCTCCTGGTCATAGGCCGCCGCAGTGAGCATTGACAGGATCCGGCCCCGCTCCTCTAGGGCTTCCATTAGCAGTTTAGCCCGTTCCACATCACGAAATTCCGGCTGGTTCAGGATACGTACCGCCCCGTCAAGATAGACCGCTTCTTCCGTCTGTTCCTGCATGGCTGTGTGCAAAAGCTCCACCGCCTGCTCAAACAGACGCAGATCGTTCAGGTCTTCGCCGAGCTGGGACAGGAGATGCCGATCGAGATCGCCCAAAGCCCGACCACGAAGGTGGTCGTTCAAGACAGATGATAAATGCTCGGTCTTGGAGGGAGTGAGGGGATTGCTCACCTCCACGATGCAGTGCTGGACAAAGCCTGGCTCCGTCACCAGCAGAACAAGTACATGGGTTTCATCCATAGGCAGGATCTGAATATGCCGCACGGCTCCCTGGCGCACACCCGGCATGACGGCAAGGGAAGTATAGTTGGTCAGCATCGTTAACAGACGGATGGCCCGCTGGATGACATCCCCCAATTCCCGCTGGGGTTGATAGATCTCCCGTTGAATCTGGACCCTCTCGTCCGGGGGCACATCGGGCACATCCATCAATGAGTCGACATAGTAGCGATAACCCTTGTCAGACGGTATCCGGCCAGCGGAAGTGTGGGGCTGGCGCAAATAGCCGCCCTCTTCCAGATCGGCCATCTCGTTGCGAATAGTGGCCGGGCTTACCCCTAGGTTGTACTTGCGGGCTATAGTACGGGACCCGACAGGTTCCGCGGTCTGGATATAATCATCGGTGACGGCCCGTAAAATCTTCCTCTTGCGCTCTTGCATGTGCCGCTCACCTCGTTTAGCACTCACACATCCGGAGTGCTAATCAAATCTACATTCAAGATACCACCTGACCTTTGGTTTGTCAAGGGTGCTGCCGCCGCTCAATCTCGGATGAATTGGGCGAAAACCACGTTCGCCACGGGTAGTCCCCGGAGGGTCAGCCGAAGGTGCCCCTCGGCTTCTTCCACCAAACCACGGGCGGCCATGTGGGCGATGGGAGCGGCGTAAATCTCCCTAAAATCCCGGCCGTAGCGCCGGCGAAACTCCTCCAGGTCCACTCCCCGACGGAGACGCAGGCCCAGGAAAGCCGTCTCATCCATCTCCTCCCCTTCCGTCAAAGCTCTCTCATCCTCCACGGGGGCCTCCCCCGCCAGGATGAGCTCGGCATACTTGCCCGGATCTTCGACGTTGGCCCATCGCCTCCGCTCCCAATGGGAGTGGGCTCCCGCCCCGATCCCCAGATACCAGCTGTTTTGCCAGTAAAGGAGGTTGTGGCGGCACTCAAGGCCCGGCTGGGCAAAATTGGCTATCTCGTAATGCTCATAGCCGCCTCTGCCCAGGACCATCCATGTCATCAGGAACATCTCTAGGCAGTCATCCTCCGGGGGCAGGGCGAGCTCTCCCCTCTTGACGGCATAGGCCATGGGGGTACCCTCTTCAACTTGCAGCGAATAACAGGAAATGTGCTGGACTTCTAGTTCTAAGGCTCCCTGCAAAGTCTCCCGCCAATTCTCGATGCTTTGCCCGGGAAGGCCGTAGATGAGATCGATCCCTATATTACTGAAGCCCGCCAGGCGGGCAGCCTGCAGGGCCTGATGCACAGTCTGGGAAGTATACGTACGGCCGAGGATGGCAAGATCCTGATCCCGCAGGGACTGGACGCCCAGGCTCAATCGATTGAATCCGGCCGCCCTAAGTTCCCTCAGGATCTCTAAGCTAACGGTGTCTGGGTTGGCTTCGATGGTGATCTCAACCCGCTCCCCCAAGTCCCACTTGTTGCGGGCAAGGTCGAGGAGCCGGGCCAGATCCCCTGGAGGAAGGGTCGTTGGGGTGCCGCCGCCAAAGTACAGGCTGATGGGGGCACGGGAAACGGCAATTCCCCCCATTTCCCGGGCGAGGGCCTGTAGGTAGCGGCCCCGTTCTTCCCGGGACCATCGGCTTAGGGGATAGGAATTGAAGTCGCAATAGGGACATTTGCGCAGGCAATAAGGAATGTGTACGTACAGCCCCCAAGGGTTTTCAGTCATCCACTTTCAGAATGGCCATGAAGGCCTCCTGGGGCACCTCCACATCGCCAAATTGCTTCATCCGGCGTTTGCCTTCCCGCTGCTTCTCCAGGAGCTTTCGCTTCCGGGTGACGTCCCCCCCGTAGCATTTGGCCAGTACGTCCTTGCGCAGGGCCCGCACTGTCTCCCGGGCGATGATCTTCCCGCCGATGGCTGCCTGGATGGGGACCTCAAAGAGCTGCCGGGGGATGACCTCTTTCAGCTTCTCTGCCAGCTGCCGCCCCCGCTTCTGGGCTCGGCTGCGATGCACGATGCAGGAGAGGGCATCGACCGGTTTGCCGTTAAGCAACACATCCAATTTGACCAAGTCCGACTCTTGGTAGCCCCGAAACTCATAATCTAAAGAGGCGTAGCCCCGGGTGCGGGACTTGAGGCGGTCAAAGAAATCAAGGAGAATCTCCGATAGGGGCAGGGAGTACCTAATGACCATCCTTTCCGGAGTAATATACTCCATCGTTTGGAAGGTCCCCCGTCGATCCTGGCAAAGCTCCATCACCGGACCGGCAAAGTCGCTGGGGACGATGACAGTCGCGTCCACATAGGGCTCCTCGATGGAGAGGATGGCGCCTTGGGGAGGGAAGGAGGCGGGGTTGTCCACTACTAGAGTCTCCCCGTCCGTCGTCGTCACCCGATAGACTACGTTTGGAGCGGTGGTGATCAGATTCAGATCGAACTGTCGCTCCAGCCTTTCCTGAACGATTTCCATGTGCAGCAGGCCCAAGAAGCCGCAGCGAAAACCAAAGCCGAGGGCGGCCGAGGTTTCCGGTTCGAAAGACAGGCTCGCATCATTGAGCTGCAGTTTTTCTAAAGCCGTCCGCAGGTCTTCGAAGTCCTCATTGTTGACCGGGTAAAGCCCCGCGTAAACCATGGGGCGAGCAGCCCGGTATCCAGGCAGGGGATCGGCTGCCGGTCGGTTGGTGTGGGTGATGGTATCACCCACCCTGGTGTCTTTGACATCCTTCAGGCTCGCCAGTAGACAGCCCACTTCGCCCGCCGCGAGCTCTTCGACGCTGACCATCTGGGGACGGAAGACGCCAAGCTGCGTCACCTCAAACTCCCGTCCCGATGACATCATTTTGATCCCCTCCCCCACCTTGACAACGCCGTCCACCACCCGGATGTAGGCGACAGCTCCCCGATAAACGTCGTAATGGGAGTCAAAGATCAAGGCTTTCAGGGGTGCTTGTGGATTGCCCCGGGGAGGGGGAATCCGTTGGACCACCGCCTCCAGGATCTCCCCCACTCCTTCGCCCGTCTTGGCGCTGGCCAGGATAACCTGGTCCCTGTCAAAGCCGATGGTTTCCTCCAGTTCGCCTAGAACCCGCTCAACTTCGGCATTGGGCAAATCGATCTTGTTGATGACGGGGATGATCTCCAGGTCATTGTCTAAGGCCATGTACAAATTGGCCAAGGTTTGGGCTTCGATGCCCTGGGAGGCGTCAATGACCAGCAGTGCGCCTTCACAAGCCGCCAGGCTCCGAGACACCTCGTAGGAGAAGTCCACATGGCCAGGGGTGTCGATCAGGTTCAGGATGTAGGTCTGGCCATTCTTAGCTGCATATTCCAAGCGAACGGCCTGCAGCTTGATCGTTATCCCCCGCTCCCGCTCCAGATCCATTTGGTCCAGGATCTGGTCCACCATCTCCCGCTCGCTCACCGTATTGGTCTGCTGCAAGAGACGGTCGGCCAAGGTGGACTTGCCGTGGTCAATATGGGCGATGATGCAAAAGTTGCGAATGCGCTCTTGATCCAAGGAATGCTCCCTCTCTCATCTCATTCTCCTTCGCTATTATACTACACCCTTCCCTGGAGGCCAAAGAGTACCTAGTCATCCCGCTCGTGGCGGAAGAGCCAGCAGCGAAGGCTGTCTAAACATTCGCCATCAGGATAGCTCGGCACGCGCTGGATTTCCCTAAGCTCCTGCAGACGATGGGGGCCGTCCCGAAAGTAGGTCAGGAGGCTTCTGATGAGGCTCATGGTGGGCGGAGTGATGTAATGCTCGATCCCTTCCACCTGCTCATCGACCCCAACGGGAGAGTTCAAGATCCGCAGGAAATCCTTCAAGACTTGATCCCGCCAGACCAGAAAACGGCCCACCTTCCGGCCTGATTCGTTCAACGCGATGTTGCGGTACTTTTCATAGGTCAAGAATCCAGCTTCATCGAGCTTCTGGATCATCCTGGTGACCGACGACGGCTTGACTTTGAGACAGTTGGCCAGGTCCACCACCTTGATATAACCCTTCTCGCTCTCCAAGCGATACATCATTTCCAGGTAATCCTCCATGCTCGGAGTCATCTGCTGCCGGTCCTGCATCATCAGGTACCCGCGAAAGGTATAGAATTCCCGGTCGTCAGTCATTTTTTATGCTCCCCGCAGCAGTTTATTCTTGCTTTGCCATAATGCCGCCTGTGGCATTGCATTTTTTAACGGCATATATTAGCCCAGAGAAAATCTTTTTCCCACGGCTAGCTTATTCTGCCGCGGGTAAAATAAGACCTTTCAAGGGGGCTAAAAAATGACCCGGGTATTGATGCCGCTGCACGAGCTGCCCGTTGGCAGCAGCGGCAGGGTGATGCAGATAAATGCAACCGGCGCTGCCAGGCGGAGAATGCTGGACCTGGGGCTTACATATAGCGCAGAGGTGGCCGCTCTTCAAAAAAGCCCCACCGGAGACCCCACGGCATACTTAATCCGCGGGGCGGTTATTGCCCTGCGCGCGCAGGATGCTTCGCAAATACTTATCACCCCGGCAAATTAAACCCAAGGGGAGCGTCGGGCTGTGCGCCTTGTGAAACCGTCAACGGGTTTAAAGCTCCCCGGGGATGATTCCAGGGGGGAGAAAACCCCTGAAAAAACTATTGTCGTCGCCCTGGCCGGCAACCCCAATACCGGGAAAAGCACCGTTTTCAACAGCCTCACCGGGATGAAGCAGCATACCGGGAACTGGAGCGGGAAGACGGTGGCCCATGCCCGGGGAAGATACAGCTACCGCGGGCAGGATTACCTGCTGGTAGATCTGCCCGGCAGCTATTCCCTGCTTGCCGCCTCGGCGGAGGAGGAGGTGGCCCGGGACTATATCTGCTTTGAGCGTCCAGACGTCACTGTGGTGGTAGCCGACGCCACCTGCCTGGAGCGTAACTTAAACCTGGTGCTGCAGATCCTTGAAATTACTTCCCGCGTGGTTGTCTGTGTAAATCTAATCGACGAGGCGGAGCGGAAAAAGATCCGGCTCGATCTGCCGGCGCTGTCACGTCTCCTCGGCGTTCCCGTGGTGGGGACAAATGCCCGTGACGGGCGGGGTTTGCGGCGGCTGCAGGAGGCGATTTGCCGCGTCGCCTCCGGCGAAATAAGCACGAAACCGCTGCGCGTTGAGTACGGCCGCCCGCTTGAAGAGGCGGCGGCGCAGCTCGCGCCTGCCCTGAGCGAAATTGCTCCGCCGGGGCTGGATGGCCGGTGGCTGGCGCTGCGCCTGCTGGAAGGAGACAGCTCCCTTTGCCGCTCGCTAAAACGCCATCTAAAAATCGATTTACATAAAAACGAAGCGCTGGCGGCAAGCATTTGTTCTGCCGGGGCTCTCCTGGAAAAAGAGAGCGGCGGCAAAACGGCGGCGGACCTGGTTGTTCCCGCCATCTTTGAAACTGCCGCAAAAATAGCCCGGCAGGTGGCGATTGAATCAAGCAGCCGCACGCGGCAGAGGGACCGCCGCCTTGATCGCCTCCTCACCTCGAAAAGCTTCGGCATACCCGCCATGCTGGCCCTGCTCGGCGCTGTCTTCTGGATTACCCTCGCCGGGGCCAACTACCCCTCGCAGCTCCTGGCGGAGGCCTTATTCCGGCTGGAGGAGCGCCTGGGCGCTTTATTTGCCGCTGCCGGGGCGCCGGCATGGCTGGAGGGGGCCCTGGTTTCCGGAAGCTACCGGACCCTGGCNNCATTTCCAGGTAATCCTCCATGCTTTCCGTCAGCATGCCGGGTCCCCTCCTTCCAGACTAGGCCAGCCCCACAAGTCTTGCCCCCTGGGCCACGAGAATGCAGACAGCTGTACCGATCAGTGTCGGTATGAGGGCGGCCAGCAGAGTCCATTTCCAGCTCTGGGTCTCCTTGCGGATGGTGAGCAAGGTGGTGCCGCAGGGAAAATGGAGCAGGGAGAAAAGCATCATATTCAAGGCCGTCACCCAGGTCCAGCCGTTAGCCAACAACAGCTCGCGCAGAGCCGGCAGGCCCTCTAATTCCAGCATGGCGCCGGCGGACAGGTAGCCCATCAGGATGATGGGAATGACGATCTCATTGGCCGGAAGCCCCAGGATGAAGGCAAGCAGGATAACCCCGTCAAGCCCCATGGCCGCACCTAAAGGCTCTAGGACCTGGGCCGTGTGACCGAGGAGGCTAAGTCCGTCAACATGGATGTTGGCCAGCCCCCACGCGACGGCGCCCGCGGGAGCGGCCACCTTCACCGCTCGCCAAAGGACGAAGAGGGTCCGATCGAAAACGGAGCGGAGGATGACCTGGAGCACTTGGGGCGGCCGGTAAGGGGGCAGCTCTAGGGCAAAATGGGACGGGATTCCCTTCAGTAGAGTAGCGGACAGGAGCCTCGAGACCACTAAGGTGATGGCGATGCCGCCCACCACCAACCCGGCCACCAGCAAGACGGCGAGAAAGGAGCTGCCGTTAAGGGCCATAGCTCCCAAGAAGATGTTGCTCATGGCGATTAGCGTGGGAAAGCGGCCGTTGCAGGGAACGAAGTTGTTGGTCAAAATGGCGATTAACCGCTCCCGGGGCGACTCGATAATGCGGCAGGCGATTACTCCTGCCGCGTTGCAGCCAAAGCCCATGCTCATGGTCAGGGCCTGTTTGCCGTGGGCCCCCGCTTTCTGGAAAAAGCCGTCCAAGTTAAAGGCTACCCGAGGCAGGTAGCCAAGATCTTCGAGGAGGGTGAAGAGGGGAAAGAAAATGGCCATTGGCGGCAGCATGACGGACACCACCCAGGCCAGGCAGCGATAGACGCCAAGGACCAACAGGCCATGGAGCCAGTCCGGAGCCCCAAACGAGAGAAAGAGACGGCTCAGCCCCTCTTCGCCCGCGAAGAGGAGGCGGGCGAGCAGCTGAGATGGAAGATTGGCGCCGCTGATGGTCAGCCAAAGGACGAAGGCCAGCAAGGCCAGCATCGAGGGGTAGCCAAACCTCTTCGAGGTGAGGACATCGTCGATCAAAGTGTCCCAGTCCCTGGCCGGTTTTTCGGCCATGACGACTTCGCTTGCCAGGGACTCGGCCTCCTGGTAAATCCGCGCAACGACTTTATCCCGCACGGCGTCTTCACCACAGGAAAGGTCCTGGGCTCGCTGCAGGATCCGGCCAAGATCCACGCTCATGCCAACACCTCCTCGAGCCTCGGGGGAGGATCGGTCGTCAGATAGTGCTGTATGCCCTGGACCACCGTCTCGTCTCCTTCCAACAGGCGCAAGGCCAGCCAGCGGCTAGTTGCGTCATCCCCGACGATGCCCTTGATTTCCGGCAGAATTTGGTGGAGGGCCCCTTCCACTTCGCCGTCGTAGATGATCTGCTTGGGCGAGGGTCTGAGCTGCCCGGTGACCATCTCCAGCACCGTCTTTTTTAGCAGCTCCAACCCTTCGCCGGTCCGGCCCGATACGGGGACCACGGGGATGCCCAGTCGCTCCTGGAGCCTGGCAAAATCGATCTTGATCAGCTTGCGTCTGGCTTCATCGATTAGGTTGATGCAAAGGATGACGAAGGGAGTTATTTCCACCACCTGCAGCAGCAGATTCAAATTGCGCTCCAGACAGGTGGCGTCGGCAACGACGATGGTGGCCGCAGGTCGACCGAAGTAGATGAAATCCCGGGCAATTTGCTCCTCCACTGAATTGGCCAGGAGGGAGTATGTGCCCGGCAGGTCAACCAAGACCACTTCCTGGCCTCCATAGCAGTATTTCCCCCTCGCTTGGACAACAGTCTTGCCCGGCCAATTGCCCGTATGTTGATTAAGTCCAGTCAGGGCATTAAAGATCGTCGTCTTCCCGGTGTTGGGATTTCCTGCCAACGCGACCACCGGGGAGTCCGCCTTCTCAATGCCGAATCGTAGCAAAGGCTGCACCGGCTGCCCCTTCATGGTTGTTCCCTCCGTTCACTTTACCAGTCGTATCTTCACCTGGGAAGCGGTGTCCAAACGCAAGGCGATCACCGCTCCCCGGATGTTGAAAGCAAGCGGATCCCCTCCAGGACTTTGACGCAAGGTCTGAATCTTAGTGCCCGGGACTAGGCCCAAGTCAAGCAGCCTTCGCCGCATCAACCCGGAGCAAGTGATGGCGACTACTTCCCCTGTCTTGCCGACGGGCAGCTGACTCAAAAGCACCTCGATCCCCCTCAAAGTGTGACCGGCGCAACACCTTGTCGGCCGGGCAACAGTCTTGTATTCAGCTACATACTATGAGGGCTGAAGGTCGATTGTTACGGGACCGCCCCATGACATGGGACCCAGCTTGCTACCGCCTGTATTCATCCCATGTCTCAGTATCCCCTTAGGATGGCAAAAGGTAAAGGTCCTTCGCATCATGACCCGGGACAGGAGCGTGTCGATGACTTTATCCCTTGGCAGTACAAGGTCACTGAGGGAGGCATTTGGGCTGCCGCCCCATTGGAGGGCTTCATCTAAGTTCTCGAGGGAAGTCGCTTCTTGAGGAGTCGGATGATGTAGTCAACCTCCTCCATCCGGAAAAGAAAAACCAGCAACGCATAGGTGAGTACGCCAACCATGATGGATAGGCCAACCTGAAGGAGGCGGCCGCTGACGCGGGCCATGTTCAACAGCCCTTCCAGACGGCTCGCCACAAACACAACGCAAAGACCCATAACGATGGACGCAAAGATCGATTTCAGCGTGGTGGTCACGATGCGCCGCCCGTCGATCGTCCCCAGCCGCCGGCGAAGCAGGTGTAAGAAGACCATCATGTTCACCAGGCTGGTCAAGGAAAAGGCGAGGGCCAGCCCCCCGTGACCGAGGGAGGTTTGCCGCAGGAAGAAGATGCTGAGCAGTGTATTGACCACTATATTAAGCAGGCCGATCTTGACCGGCGTGCGGGTGTCCCGGATGGAGTAAAAGGTCTTGGTGAGCAGCTGGATCCCCGACTGGGAGAACAGTCCGAAAGAGTAAAACAGCAGGGCCGTTGCCGTTGCCTGGGTGTCCCGGGAAGTGAACTGGCCGGATTCAAAAAGGAGTCTAACGATGGGCACCCGAAGGGCAAGAAGGCCCATCCCCGCGGGAATAGTGATCAGAAAGACGACCCGCAGGCCTAAAGACAAGCTCCGCTTGAACTCTTCCATTTCCCCTCTGGCGGCCAGCCTGGTCAGCTCCGGAAACAAGGCGGTGGAGATCCCCATGGCGAACACCCCCAGGGGAAACTGGATCAACCGGTTGGCAAGGCGCAAAGCGGTGATGCCGCCATCGAGCCCGGAGGCCAGGTTTTGGCCGATGATCAGGTTGATTTGGCCGATTGACAGGCCCAAGAGGGCGGGCAGCATGAGCCCCACCATATGTCTGATGCCTTCATGGTGGATGTCGATGGTCGGTACATAGCCACGGGCCCGTTGGATCAAGGGCGGCAGCTGAACCGAGAAGTTGCCAACGGCCCCTAGAACAACCCCTAGAGCCATCCCCATCAGCCCCAGGCGGGGACCTAGGAGGTAGGCGGACAGGATGATGGCCGTGTTGTAAATGATTGGTCCCAAGGCGGAGGTGACGAAATACTGGTAGGAGTTCAGCACCCCCATCGTGAGGCCGGCGAGCGCGGTGAAAAAAACCGCCGGAAACATGATCCGCATCAGTCTTATTAACAACGCCAGCTGATCGCCGCTGAACTGATAGGCGACTAAAGGAGCCAGGGAAGGAGCGAAAATGATCCCCAGGCCTGTACACAACAACAAGAGCAAAATGGTGATGTTAATGAAGGTCGAAGCTACATGCCAGCCTTCCTCCTCTTGACCCCGGGCCAGGTAGCCGGTGAAGACAGGGATGAAAGCCGCACTGAGGGCTCCGCCGACGAGGATGTAGTACATCAGGTCGGGAATGGCGAAGGCCGCAAAGAAAGCGTCGGTCGCGGCCGTCCGGCCGAAGACTTGGGCCACCGCCCGCTCCCGGATGAAGCCCAACACACGGCTGATGAAGATGCCGGTCATCATCAGACCGGCTGATTTGACCACTCCCCGCCCCACATCCGCACCCTCCCATCGGACAAAAAAGACGGGCCTCCGCCCCGGAGGACTTATTCGCCCTCGGGGGCCCAATCCCTCCCAGGCCTTTAGCCTTAGTGTTCCCCGCGGAGGAAGAAAATACTAACGGGGCAAGTCGGCCATCACCGTAGCGAACACATCGGCCAGGAGGCGCACGGACCGGAGAGCCAGCTCCTCGGCGTGGTTGTAGTTTCCGATCTCCAACAGGAGGGCCCGAGGATGGACGTGGAGGTTGTAGCGGGCGGTGGTCACCACTCTTACCCCCCGGGACAGACCGGGGTACATCTCCTCCATCCGTTCATGGAGGAAGCGGGCAAAGGCTAGATTGCGCCGCCAGTTAGGATGGGGCAGCCCATAATCATCGGTGGTGACCACGATTAGAATCTGGGCTACCTGCTGTCCGTTGATGGTGGTAGTCAGATCCGCGTTAGCCACCCCATCCCGGTGCAAGTCGAGGACCACCTCCACCTGATCGTTGTCGGCCAGGATCCTGGTGATGGTGTCGAGGGAGTTGATATAGCTGCGGAGGAAGCCGTCGCTGTCATGGAGTCGCTGGGAATGGAGCACGGGGATGCCGTACTGCTCCTGCATCACCCGGGCAAACTCCCGACCCACGCGCATAATCCCCGTATCCGTCGTGTTGCGGATGTGATAATCGTTGAACCGGTCAGGATTCATGCCTGGACGATGATAGGTTTCGGAATTATGGGTGTGGTAGATGGCGATGAGGGGCCTGCTCCCCCACTCCCGCAGGCGGGGCGCCGGATCTCTAGCCGGAAGAGCAGCAGCAGGGATTTCCTGGACTGGCTCGGGCTTTTCGGGCACGGTGATCTCAACGCGAGGGAGCTCTTCAAACCCCGCCCCTTGCAACTGAGGCAGACCTGCCGCAATGAAGCTTGCGGGATCGGCCAAGTCAAAGCTGGTCACTACCCGCACTAGACTTCGCACCGCATCTTGACCATCGAAGGGCTCCGGACCCAACTCCAGGATCGGCAGACCCTTCTTGAGGATCTCCTTGGGCAAGTCGGACCCCCTCATTTCGATCATGGCGGGAATAATCAGCTGCTGGCAGCCGGAGACAAGGGCGGCCGCTCCCCGGTAGGCGCCGACGGCCACGGAGCTGTAAAAGCCGGGATACAACCGGCCCACGGTCAGCAAGAGAGCCCCCAGAATCAGCCCGCCGTAGAAAAGTCCCATGTTCCGCACGGCGGACCGGGGCAGACGACGGGTCAATGCATAGGAACGCCTTCGCAGCCGCAGGCCAAAGAGGCGCAGCCCGTAGCGCAGTCGCCGAAACATGTCCCCTCACCGCCCTTTCGCCAGTCTAGTACAAAATCTATTCCGGCGAGGCCGCAGATATAACCTGGGAAGGGAGGGGCCGCAGGCTACTAAACGTCCAAATCGCGGATTACGGCGACTTCATCGCAATTGGGAAACTGAGGGCAGTTGATGCACTCTTTCCACACTTTGTGGGGCAGATCATCCTTGGAAATCTCGCGAAAGCCACAACTGACGAAGAAGCGAACATTGTATGTCAAGGCAAACACCCGGGGGATGTGCAGGGAGCGGGCCTCCTCAATCAGGGTCTCCACCAGCTGCTTGCCCAGCTTCCTCCCCTGGGCCTCAGGAACTAGAGCCAACGCCCGGATTTCCGCCAGGTCTTCCCAGATGATATGAAGGCCGCCGACGCCCAGGAAGCGCCCGTCTTCTTCAATGACGGTAAACTCCCGCAGGCACTCATAAAGCATATTGCGCGACCGGGGAAGCATCAGTCCCTTGGAGGCATAATCGTTCACGAGAGCATGGATCTGCTCCACATCCGGCATCCTCGCTTTGCGAAATACGACCATGATTCCCTTCCTTCCCGCAACCTTAATTAGTCGGCCGGGTGCCGAACCTGGTATCAAGTACAGCACCAAGGCCAAACAGGACAGCAGCAATTCCTAAGAGCCCGCCGAAAACCGGCAGGAAACGGACTAGTCCCAGGAGCACTACGCCGACCAAGATTTCAACGATCATCCCCAACCGTCCCTCGCCGGTGATGCGCCGCCCGATGAGCAGGGCCACAGCCGCGTAACCCATCATCCAGGCGGCAACTAGTCCGGAGACCAGGACGGCAATCAGGGGAATGCCAACGATAGTCAAGACCAAGAAGAGGACCCCGGGGACAAAGGCTATAGCCAAGAGAAGGCCCATGAGCAAAGAGCGGCCCGGCTGCCGGCTGAGGGCCCCAGCCACATTATCCAGGGCCCCGGGGAAAAGAGCCCCCAGGAGCACCGCCAGGGCGGCGACGGCCACGGCGTTCATCCCGCGCCAAAAGACTCCCGGATAGGGATAGAAGGCCACCCAGCCCCTCCCCCGGTGAAAACGGGAGAAGCCCATATCGACCGTTTTCCCCCGGACCAGGGCGCCGGGATGGACCTCTACGCCGCGGCCAATGCCGGTCACATCGCCGTCAATTCGCGCTTTCGCTTCCAGGACAACCCGCCCGCCAATGGTGAAGACATTGCCCCCTACCGGCCCGTTGATCCGGCTGCCGCCGCCGATGACCACCACATCATCCATCACCCGGCCATCGACCTGGGCATCGCCGCCGATAACGACAACCGATCCGTCCAGGAGCATCTGCTCCGGGATGTGGACCGATGCCCCAAAGCGGACCAGATCTCCCCGGTGATGCTCGACGGCCGCCCCCGCAGACAATGGGGTCAGCAAACATAAAACCAAGGCCCAAATCAGTTGCCGCATGGCCTCACCTCCCCCTCCGCGTTCATTCTATAATCCACTTCTGCCCGGTATTACTCGAAAGGAACAAAGCGCCCTAGCCAAGCCTTAGGAAGGTCAACGTCCCTTCGTCAGTAATCACCAAGTCCACTGGTATATCATACTCGCGGGCCGGCACAGCATCAACTATTTGTTCGGCAAAGGCGATGCCGACTTTGAGGGCGCCGGGCCTGAGCCGAGGAAGCAGGCGATCGTAATATCCGCCTCCATAGCCGATCCGATATCCCCTCTGATCGAAGACCACCCCCGGCACCACCACCAGGTCTATTTCATCGATCGGGGCCAGCCACAAGCGGCTCCGGTCGGGCTCTGGAATTCCCCAGACGCCGGGCACCAGCTCATCCCAGCTGGTTATCCAACCGGGAATTAGCTCTCTAGTCACCCGGTCAGTTACCGGCAAAGCCACCCGCTTGCCTTCTTTCAGGGCCTGGAGAGCCATCTCCTTGGTGTGGACCTCTGAGCCCATGCTGGCAAAGAGCATTACCTTCTTGGCTGCGGCGAAAGCCGGCAGTTCAAAAAGCTGCCGGGCGATCAGCCTGCTTTTCTCTTTCCTAACCTCTTCTGGCAGCCCATCCCGCTGCGCGAGCTTGGCTTGCCTAAGCTCCCTCTTGTCCAAGGGCTTCCCTCCCTAGTTAATGGTGACATATTCTCCCCCAATCCAGCTTTCCCTGGCCAAGGGCCCCGCGGGACGGAAGAAAGCTGGGCTAGGAGGTGGGAAAGGGCGACAGATCAGTTAAATGACCGCCATCCTAAGGGATGTTGGCGCGGGCAATAAGAAAAAGGGGCCCCGACAGGAGCCCAGCTAGTCCATCGGTCGGATGATGGTTGAAGCCGCCGCTTTTGGATCCAAGTGCCGCCAGCGCTCTTCCAGGTCGGCCAGGGTTAGATCCTGCAGGACATCTAAATAATCCCTGAGGGAGGTGCCTTCAAAGTGGTAGCTCAACAGGCTGTTGGCCACATAGTCGGAAGAATCAAAGGCATTGATCAAGCGGCCGATGGATTTCTTGCGCAGACGTTCCAGATCAGCCAAAGCCACCCCTTCGTCTCGGGCCTTGGCCAGCCCCTCGATGATCCTTTGATAGAGGATGTCGGGGTCCTCCGTTTCTCCTTCGATCATGGTAAAGCCGAAGTGTTCACTGGCATAGTAGCGCAGGCCAAACTGATCGTCGATTAAACCAGCTTCATAAAGCTCGCTGTACAAAGGCGAGCTGCGCCCCAACACTGCCTGAAGCAGAAGATTAGTCGCCGCCTCCCGGCGAAGGAGGTCCTTGCCCTTCAATGGGGGGCCTGCCTCCTTGAAGCCGATGCCCAGGCGGGGCCGGGAGACGAGCATCTTCGTCTCCATCCGGGCGCGATGGACCTCTGCTGGTTCCGTGGGCATGATCCGACGGATTTCCCCCTGGGGTTCGTAGTCTCGGCCCTGAAGGTCTTCACGGACTCGCCTCGTCACTTCATCGGGATCCACATCCCCCACGACGCAGACGGCCATATTGGCCGGGTGATAGAAGGTGCGGTGACAATCATAGAGCAATTCCGGGGTGATCTTAGCGATGGAGTCAACGGTGCCGCCGATTTCGATGCGGACCGGGTGACGCTGGAAAAGACCTTGCAGAAGGCTGCTGAACAGCTTCCGGTCCGGATCGTCTTCGATCATCATCAATTCCTGTTGAATGATCCCCTTCTCTTTGGCTACGCTCTCCGGGGTGAAGTAGGGCTGCTGGACAAAATCCAGAAGCAGCTCGAAGCTCTCCCAGAAGCCTTCCGTTGCCGAGAACAAGTAGGCGGTGACAGTGTAGCTGGTGTAGGCATTGGCCGAGGCCCCCAGCTGGGAGAAGCGTTCAAAAACGTTTCCCCATTCCTCATCGAACATCTTATGTTCGAGGAAGTGGGCGATCCCCGCGGGCACAACCACGCCTTCATCCTCGCCGGGGACGATGAACTCGTTGTCGACTGAACCGTACTTGACGCCCACCACCGCATATTTCTTATTGTACTTGCGCGGCAGCACAAAAACGTCCATGCCCGGTTCAACGGTCTGGTGGTAAATATCCTTGAAGATGGCAACGGGCATCTAGTTTCCCTCCCTTTCCCGAGGACCACACAGGAAGAAGGTCACATCGGGCTGGACCTCCCGGGCCACCCTGACCACATCCTCCCGGGTCACCTGGCCCAATTGGTCGATTAATTCAGTTTGGGGGCGGATGCGATTGTTGATCAATCCCAGCAGGTGGCTGTCGACCAGCCCGCCAGGGTCGTCGCTGACGGTGCGCTGGCGGTGAATGAGCCCCCGCCGGGTGCCCTCCATCTCCTCATCGGAAATGTCACCCGCCGCCAAGGCGTCTACTTGTGCTTTGATGATGTCCCGGGCCCGCTCGTATTCCTTCACATCGATGCCAGCGCTGGCAGCCAGCACCCCTTTGGTAGGCTCCAGGCGCGAGAAGGCAAAATAGGCGAGGCTGGCCCGCTCCCTGACATTGATGAACAGCTTGGAATGGGGGAATCCCCCGAGAATGCCATTGTAGAAAAGAAGGGCCGGGTAATCCTCATCCCGGTACGTGGCCCGGGAGCGCAGCCCCATGGCCAGGATCCCTTGATTGACGTCCTGCTCCTCCCTGACTTCCACGCCGCCGCGGGGCGTCCCTTCGCTCACCGGAGGGAACTCTTGGGACCGCCATCCATCCTCAAAGGCCCCTTGGACAGCTTCAGCCACCTGGGCGTGGTTCACGTTGCCCACTATGAACAGATCACATTGCCCTTGGCGAACCTCTTGGTAGTGTTCGAACAAGGAAACCGCCGTAAGTCCTTCGATTTCCTCCTTGCTCCCATACTTGTGGATCCCGAAGGGCTCGTCCGGGCACATCTCCTGAAAGAGCCGCAGCATCGCGTAACGAGGCTTGTCGTTAATCAAGCCGTCAATCTTGCGCAAGAGCAGCTCCCGCTCCTGGCGAAAGTACTCTCGGTTGAAGCCCTCACCTTCCAGCAAGGGGCGGCAGACCACTTCCGCCAAGGTCTGCAAGGCTTCATCCAACAGGCCCGAAACCCCCAGAACCTTCTCGTCCGGCACGGAAAGGCCCAACTCAATCAGCTGGCGCTCGCCGATCTTGACCACATCCGCGCTGAAGACGGCTCCATAAAGCTCCTCCAACCGGCGAGCCACGTCCCGCAAGGTGGGATAAGTCCTGCAGCCCCTCCTCAGGAGAAAGGGCAAGAGGGCTGTCGCGCCCGCCTTGGGCCCTAAGGGCTGGTGGATGTACAGTTTGCACAGCACCGTGTTGAACCGATCGGTGGCGCAGGTATGGAGATGAATGCCATTAGGCAGCAAGCCTTCTTGAAACTCCATTTGCACGTCAAGCTCTCCTTCCCCTTGACTGACAGCTCATTCTAGTCTTCCTTGTTTGCCTGGGAATTAAACCATGCCCCACTAACAAACGGCCCGGTCCAAAGAGGACCGGGTACTTATTACTACTCAACGCGGATTAAGTCCTCCAAAGCAGCCAGCTTTTTCTCCCCAATGCCGCTGACTTGCAGGAGGTCCTCCAATGTGGCGAAATGGCCATGCTCCTCCCGGTAGGCAATAATCCGCCGGGCGAGCACCGGACCGATGCCCGGCAAGGTGACTAGGAGCTCCTCCGAGGCTGTGTTTACATTCACCCGGGGGTCCAATGACCAATCTCCCTGGGCAGGTGCCGGGAGTTCCTCTGGGGAGGCCATCTCTTCAATCTGGATCTCTACCGGACCCTCGGCCGACCAAACGGCAGCCCGCAGCCACAAACCTGAACCGAGACTCAAGGACAACACCAACAGAACGATGACCATCTGTTCCCGCCGATTAAGATCAAACACCTGGTCCTTCCCTCCTGGGGGCTGGCCGGTGCTTGGGACAAGAATGGCCGATGGAAGATCCTTCTCCATCGGCCACTGCAACTCCTGCTGAAAGAAAGCCCTACTTGACCACGATGTTCACCAGCTTGCCCGGAACCAAGATCACTTTGACGACCTGTTTGCCATCCACAAATTCTTGCACCCGGGGCAGGGCCAACGCCCGCTCCTTCAGCTCGTCTTCAGCCACGTCGACGGGAACCACCAGCCGGTCCCGCACCCGGCCATTGACCTGGATGACGACCGTGATCTCTTCGACCTGTAAAGCAGCTTCATCGTAGTCGGGCCATTTCTGCAAATGGATGCTTTCCGTTCGACCAAGCCGGGACCAGAGTTCGTCAGTGATATGGGGTGCGAACGGAGCCAAAAGCAGCAGGAGCTTTTCCAAGGCGGCGGCCAGCAAGGCGCGGTTGACCTCTCCGGAGCCTTCTTTGTAGAGGTACAGGGCGTTGGTCAATTCCATAATGCTGCTGATGGCGGTATTGAAATTGAAGCGCTCCTCAACATCCTCGGTCACCTTCTTGATGGCCAAGTTGACGGTGCGCCAAAGATCCCGCTCTTGCTTGGTCAACCGGTTAACATCAAGCTCCTCTGTCTCCCCCAGCTGGTCCGCATAGGCATTAACAAGCCGCCAGACGCGGTTGAGGAAGCGGTAAGCTCCTTCGACGCCCTCATCGCTCCACTCCAGTTCTTTCTCCGGCGGCGAGGCGAACAAGACGAACACGCGGGCCGTGTCCGCACCATACTCGTTGATGATGTGGTCCGGGTCCACGATATTGCCTTTGGACTTGGACATCTTGATGCCGCCCTTCAACACCATGCCCTGGGTGAGCAAGTTCTGGAAAGGCTCATCCACAGTCACCAAGCCCAAATCGGACATGACCATCTGGAAGAACCGTGCATACATCAAGTGGAGGATCGCATGCTCAACTCCGCCGATGTACTGGTCCACCGGCATCCAGTAGTCGACCTTCTCTTTGGCGAAGGGCAAGGATTCGTTGTGGGGATCCGCGTAGCGGAGGAAATACCAGGAGGAGCACACGAAGGTATCCATGGTGTCCGTCTCCCGCTTGGCTTTGCCTCCACAACGGGGACACTCGGTATGGACAAACTCATCCGCCTCAACCAAGGGCGACTGGCCCGTGGGCTTGAAGGCGACATCCATAGGCAGGTAAACAGGCAGCATCTCTTCCGGGACCGGCACCGTACCGCACTGCTCGCAATAAACGATGGGGATCGGCGCCCCCCAGTAGCGCTGCCGGGAAATCAACCAGTCCCGTAAACGATAGTTCACTTGGAAGCGGCCCAGGCCTTGTCCTTCCAAGAACTTGGTGATGGCTTCGATTGCCTCTTCACTGGGGAGGCCATCGAACTGGCCCGAATTGACCAGTCGGCCAGGGCCTGTGTAGGCCTCAACCATGGTCTCTCCATCCAAGTCCCCATCGGGCTGAATGACGACCCTGACCTTTAGACCATACTTGCGGGCAAAGTCAAGGTCTCGCTGATCGTGGGCAGGAACGGCCATGATGGCCCCTGTCCCATATCCCATCAGAACGTAGTTGCCGATCCAGACGGGTATCTCTTCCTTAGTCGCCGGGTTGATGCAGTATCCCCCGGTGAACATCCCCAGCTTCTCGGTGTGCTCGGCGGTCCGATCCATCTCGTCCTGGGCGGCAACTTGAGCGATAAAGGATCGGATGGCCCCTTCGTTCGGGGTCCCGGAAATCAACTTATCGACCAACGGGTGCTCGGGAGCCAAGACCATGTAGGTCGCTCCGAAAATGGTGTCCGGCCGGGTTGTAAATACCGCGAGGTGCTCATCAAAGCCTTTGACCGGGAACAAAATCTCCGCACCCTCGCTGCGGCCGATCCAGTTGGCCTGCATTATTTTGACCTTCTCGGGCCAGCCATCTAGCTTGTCGAGGTTGTCCAACAACCGGTCCGCGTATTTGGTGATCCTGAAGAACCATTGTTCCAGCTCCCGCCTCTCGACGACGGTGCCGCACCGCTCACAGGCATCATTGACCACCTGCTCGTTTGCCAGCACCGTGTTGCAGGATGGACACCAATTCACCGCGGCCGCCTTCTTGTAGGCCAGGCCATTATGGTACATCTGCAGAAACAGCCACTGGGTCCAGCGGTAATAATCAGGCAGGCATGAGGTTACTTCCCTGCGCCAGTCATAACTTAGGCCCATCCGCTTCAACTGGGTGCGCATGTACTCTATGTTGTGACGGGTCCACTCGCTGGGATGGATATTCCGTTGAATGGCCGCATTCTCCGCCGGCAAGCCGAAGGCATCCCACCCCATCGGATGGAGCACGTTGTAGCCCCGCATGGTGTGATAGCGGGCAACCACATCGCCGATGGCATAATTGCGCACATGGCCCATGTGCAAGCGGCCCGATGGATAAGGGAACATCTCTAGGCAGTAATACTTGGGTTTGCTGGCATCCTCTTCGATTTGATAAAAACCATGCTCTTCCCAGTAGCGCTGCCACTTTTCCTCGACAACCCGAAAGTCATAATGATTCATTTAATCCGCCCTTTCCCCTCAGCACGGTTTCCCTACTAGTCTCGCACCGTTAATTATAAAATACACTCCCCTCTCCCGTGAGGGCAAGAGGGGAGCTTATCTCATGGCGATTTAAGATCTTCTAATCAGTCACTGGCCCTCAACTTCTTAATTGTAGCAACTATACAGCACAAGATCAATGGCCCTCTCACCAGGCCAGCTCCTCGATGGTGAGGTTTTCGATCCTGGCCTCCGTGTTCCAGGTCCTGATGGCAGGATAGCCGCTGGCAAAGGCAGTCTCGCCCACCTGTGACAATACCCTTTCGCCGTCAATCAGGAGATCGATCTTGGTCGAGTCCTTCCGCACCCGCACTTCGACCCGTATGCGGTAAGGACGGTTGCTTTCCAGTTCGGCTTCTTTGCCTAGGCGATTGCTCCACCTGGCGCTTGGAGTCCGGGCATCACCCACGCCCACAAAGCCGCGGGCCCGGTGAACCCCCGTCCCCCCAACGGCCATCAGATATCCATCGGGGTGGTAAAGGCCGAAACTCAGTTCCCGATACCCCTTCAGGAAGGTCACCGTCGCCTCGATGGCCACACTGCTGTATTCCTGATCAGGGGCGATAGCTACCGTCGGAGTGCCCCGATCTGTCTCCCATACTCCATCTTCCAGAGACTTGATGCCCCCCAGCACCCGCTGCAGCTCCAGGACCGGCTTGGCATCTTCGGGACGCATGTAGTCGCCCCATTCCGCCGGCTCATCCCTTTCCGCCAGCAGACGGGCAAGGAGATCCTGCAGGCCCATCTCCAAGTCCCGCAGATGCTCCAGGAAAGCCGGATGGGCAGATCTTCCAACCTCGGCCCTGTAGATTGCTTCGTTCAATTCATCAAGGAGGGCTTGCATCTCAGCCAAAGTGGCATCTTGGGCATCATCGTAAGCCATGATTAGTGGGGAGCTCAGCAAACAAACAAGCAAAATGGCCCCAAACCACATGAGTCGCTGCATCTTTATCGAATACCTCCCAAAGTGAAGTCGCACCGTTACCCCCTGTTATTCGCCGGCAGAGGAGTCAAGTCCTGCCATGGGGGAAATGACCTTGAGTTCTCTGAAAAAGGAAAAGCCAACGGGGCCGAAGAAGAGTAAGGAGATCGATCAAGGGACAGGAGGCGCTTCGATGGAAATATGTCCGCACTGCAGCCATGATATAGAGCCGTGGGAAGCTGTCTGCCGCCACTGCGGGGCAGAGCTTCCCCGTAGGAAAGTAAGGGTAGGCCAGTGTATAAGGGAAGGATGGCAGCTGTTCACCAAGGATGCCGGGATCTATGTCGGCTACACCTTGATGCTGGCCGCCTCCTTGACCATCCCGGTGATCAACGCGCTTACCCCCATCCTCCACGCCATCCTCATCGCCGGCCATTACAACGTCGCTCTGCGTCGGCTGCGGGGTCTGCCCGTCACCTTCGGGGATGTCTTCATCGGCTGGCAGCAACACTTCCTGCCTTTACTGCTGACGGGCCTTGTCACCTCGGTCTTAATCACCATTGGCTTAATCCTGCTGGTGATACCGGGACTTTATTTATTCGTTGGCTATGTCTTTGCCATCCCCTTTGTGATCGATAAGGGGCTTGATTTTTGGTCGGCGATGGAAGCCAGCCGCAAACTGGTCCATCGCCGGTGGTTCAATCTGTTCTGGCTCCAGCTGGTACTAGGGGGCCTTAGCGTGCTGGGCGCCATCCCCATGGGCTGGGGGCTCTTGATCACCGTGCCCCTGTCGATGGCAGTCAACACCGTCGCCTACACTAAGCTTGTACAGCCCTAGCGGGCCGGCAGGCCGGCGCTCCGATAGAAGCGGGCCAGCGCGATATTATAATCAAAAATGCCTTGGATGAGCTGCAGCTCCGCCTGGAAGGCCGCCCGCTGGGCATCGATGAGGTCAATGGCGGTTATCACGCCCGCTTCATAACGGATGCCGGTGATCCGCAACGTTTCTTGAGCCCTGGCCAGGTTGGTCTCGAGGATCGGGATCCGCTCCTGGCCTTCAATGACCGCCTGGTAGTTTTGTCTCACTTCCAGGATAATGTCGATTTCCCGCTCTTTGAGCTCGGCCTTGGCCCGCTCCAAGGCGAGGCGGCTCTTGGCGATGGTCAAGCTGGGGGTATACTCATTGTCGTTGACCATCAGCTCCTTCTCCCGCAAGGCAAGGGCATCCCGGGCCCGTTTCAATTCGATCCTCGTGCTCAGGGCCGAGGACAGGGCATCTTCTAGGTCTATCTCCACCGGCTCGTAGGCAAATTCGTCAACCAGACGAAAGGGTGCATCCAGCTCCCTGCCGAGGAGCCGATTGAAGCGCATCCGGGCGGTGGCGCCGTTGGCCTCGGCCCGATTGACTTCTAGCTGGGCAGTTGCCGCCTGGGACTGGGCAGCTAATAGTTCCACATCGGATACCATTCCCAGGCCGTGGCGCACCTGGGTTGATTCCAGCTGGGCCTCCGCCTGCTCCAGTGCCCGCTTGGCCAAATCGATGGCCAGGTCGGTCCTTAGTACGTCGTAATAAGCTTGCTCCACCTGCAGGGCCAAATCGAGCTCCGCCAGCTGCCGGGCAGCCTGGGCCGCCTCCCAGGCATCTTCCCCCTGCTGCTGGGCAATCACTGAGGGCCGCAGGATCTGGTTGGCCTGTACTTCCATGTAGGCAAGGCGCGCCTCTTCCAGGGATAGATCAGCCAACGCCGCGGCAATGCCCTCCCGCTGGGCAATGGCCACAGCTTCTTCCATGGTGAGCAAAGGAGCTTCTTCCCCGCTGGCCGTGCCAGCGGCCATGATAACCGCTAGTATCACCAAGATGAATCGTCGCATGCTCAATCCTCCCCTTCCATCCACACCGGCTGTCCTGCCGCCCGACGAAGCCGCGCCCGGGCCAGCAGCGCATTCCACTGAGCTTCCTGCCAAGCTTGTTTAGCTCTCTCCACCGCAATTTCGGCCTCAAGGAGCCCATGGGTCGTCTCCGCTCCGATGGCCAGTCCTTCCTCCACGAGCTTGAGCCGTTCCTCAGCCATCTGCCAGTCAAGATGAGCAAGCTCCACCTGGGCCTCGGCTTCTTCGGCAGCCAGGAGGGCATCTTGAATCGCCAGGGAAGCCGACACCTCCTGCTGGGCCAAGGCGGATCGCAGCTGCTCCAGGTCCAGTTCTTCCTGGAGGGAGCGCTCCTTTTCCTCTCCTCCATCGAAGATGGGCCAGCTGATGCCCACATTCACCGACCAGCCCTCCTCCTGGAAGCTCCCTGAGGGCCGATCGCCATACTGGAGGAGGTCCCGCTGCACGGTGAGGGATAGGGCCCGACCCTTGGTGTCCCAGGCAAGCCTGGCGCTCCCCTCATCGCCCCGAAGACTGCCGCTTACAGATAGGGTCGGTCGATCGCCCGGGATCCTTGCCTTGGCCTGCAGCTCCGCTTGCCTCAGCCGCAGCCGAGCCTGAGCAACATCCCAGCGCCGATCTAAAGCGCCGTCCACTTCGACTGCGAGTGCATCGAGGGGTATCGGCAGCAGCTCACCCTCCTCCGGCAGGGGGGCGCCCATTTCTTGGGCCAAACGGGCCCGGGCCAGCGCCAGCCTGTTTTCCGCCCTGGCCAAGGCGAGCTCCCCCGCCCGGTACTGGGCCTGGGCCTGCCGAAGCTCCAACTCCCCCGCCATCCCCAGCTCCTTGCGCCTCCTGGCCTGCTCAACTAAAGCCGCTAGCTGTTCTTGAACCAGCCTCGCCACCTGGACTGCCCCCTGGCTCTTTAACACATCGACATAGGCCGTCAGGACAGCAAGCTTGACGACTTCTTCCTCATCCGCCAGCTCCCCCTTGGCCCCTTCCACAGCCAGTCGGGCCAGCTGCCAGCTTATGGGCTCCGTGGTGGGCAGGGACCCTTGCACGGTGAACGCCACCCCGGCCCGTTGGACGGGCTCGGTCGCCTGCCACTCGCCATCGAGGGTCAGATGGGGTCCTCGGCTCCCTTCCAGCTCCCTGAGCTTGGACTCAGCCGCCGCCAATTTCCAGCGGGCCTGCAGCAGCCGATGGTTAGTCTCTAGGGCCTGGGCAAAGGCCTCTTCCAGGGTGATGGCCCCGTGGGCGAGAGCCCCAGGCGATGCCAGCAGCAAGATCAGCACCAGCATAGCTGAAGCGGCCCGGTGAACTCCTCGGCGATGGACTGCACGATAAATGGTGGGGATCAAAACCAAGGTGACCAAGGTTGCCGCCAACAGACCGCCAATGACCGTCCTGGCCAGGGGCGCCTGAATCTCCGCCCCTTCGCCCAGTTCCAGGGCCAGGGGAACCAGGGCCAGGCAAGTCGTTCCCGTCGTCATCAAGATGGGGCGCAGCCTCGTTTTAGCGCCGGCAACGACCGCTTCATCCAGGGACGCTCCCCGCGAACGGAGCAAATTTATGTAATCGACAAGGACGATGGCATTGTTCACCACAATCCCCCCCAGCATGATAAGGCCCATCAGCGCCTGGGTAGTCAAGGGCGTGCCGGTGATGAGGAGCGTAATGACGACTCCTACCAACGCGAAGGGAACGGAAAACATGATAATAAGGGGATCCAACAGGGATTCAAACTGGCAAGCCATGACGATGTAGACTAGGGAGACGGCAAGACACAACACTGTCAGCATCTCCCGAAAGGCCCGCTGCTGCTCTTCCCATTCCCCTCCATAATGGATGGTCACCCCTTCCGGCAGTTCAACGCCCGCCAAAGCAGCCTGGATGTCCCCCATGACGCTGCCTAGATCCCGCCCCTCGGGAGATGCGGTCACCCGCACCGTCCGCTTCTGGTTAAGCCGCTCAATCGCCGCCGGGCTGTCTTGCAGGCTCAACCTGGCCACGGTGTGAAGGGGGACGTAAGCTCCGCCTCCGATGGAGACTGGCAAGACCTCAATCTCCTTTGGCGACAGGCTGTCGGCACCGGCAAGCTGCACTCGAACGCCGTATTCCTGACCGTTGACATGGAGTTGGGTGGCAACGCGCCCTTGAACAGCCGCTTGGACCGCATTGGCCACCTGCGACGTCGTCAGCCCAAATTCCGACGCCCGGTGCCGATCGACCCGGAGGACGAATTCCGGCTGGGTCTCTTCCCGACTCAGGCCTGCGTTGACCACCCCGGGCACTTGGCTGACTATTTCCCGCAGGTCCTCGGCCGCCGCCCGCACCAAGTCTAGATCCTGCCCCTGAACATTGATGGTGATGCGTTCTGAGGAACCACCAAGGCTGCCCGCGGCCAACCGTTCAGCGAAGCTGCTTTGGGCCCTCACCCGAAAGGTAGGTCCGGGGATGTCCGCCAGCTTTTCCCTTACCTCCGCGATGATCTCCTGCGTCGACCTGGCCCGTTGGTTGCGGGGAACCAGGGTGACGTTCACAAAGCCCATACCTCCCCCCTGGCCTCCCCCTGACCCGGCGCGGGCATTGATGTACTGCAGCTCCGGAACCATCTCCCGCACCAACTGCTCAACCCGACGGACCATTTCATCGGTAGTCCCCAGGAGGGTTCCCGGCGGAAGGGAGAAACTGATGGAAAACTCCCCTTCATCGGTGGTAGGCGAAAACTCGCTGCCCAGGTAGGGGATGAGTCCCAAGCTAAACAAAATCAGCAGGCAGGCAGTGAAAATCACTACTCCGGGGCGCCTGACGGCACTAGCCAACACGTGTCCATAGGCTTCCTCAAGGCCGGCGAGAACCAGATCTAGATGTCTAGCATTTCTCCCTGCCTTAAGCAGCCGGGAGCAAAGGAAAGGAACCAGCGTCAAGGCGACTGTCAATGAACATGTTAACGAAAAGGCCACCATCAGCGACAACTGCCGAAACAGGATGCCCGTCATCCCCGTGAGATACATCAAGGGAAGAAAGACCGCCAGGGTGGTCAAGGTGGACGCGATGACCGCCATGGCCATCTCGCCGCTGCCGTCCACAGCTGCCTCCTTTGGCGCCCTTCCCTCTCTAAGATGTCTGTAGATATTCTCCAAGACGATAATGGAGTTGTCGACCAGCATGCCAATCCCCAGGGCAAGGCCCCCCAAGGACATGATGTTCAAGGTCATGCCCGCCCAATCGATCAGGATGAACGAGGTAATGATGGATACGGGGATGGCAATGGAGATGATTAGGGTTGAGCGAAGGCTCCCCAGGAAAAAGAGCAGGATCAAGGCCGCCAACAGCCCGCCGATGATCCCCGCGCGCATTACGTTGTTGACCGCTTGGCGGATGAAGCGGGAGCTGTCGTTGAGGGGCCTGATGCGCAGGTTCGGGTAGCGGAGGGACAGCTCATCCACCGTCTGGCGAACGGCATCAGCCACCCGCACCGTATTAGCGCCCGACTGCTTCTGGATGGAAATAGTCACGCCCGGCATGCCGTCGACCCGAACGATGGCGCCAGCATCTTCGGTTACCGGCCGGACCTGGGCAACGTCCCCCAGCCGGATGGACACCCCGTCCCGATTGGCCACGAGGATGGCTTCCAGTTCTTCGACGGCCCTCAACTCCCCTAAAGTACGCAGGGAAAACTGGGACTGCCCGACGACGATCCTGCCCGCAGGGACGTTGAAATTCTCGGCCCTGATGGCCTGGACGATCTGCTCGATGGTAAGGCCGTAGGCTTGCAGACGAGCCTGGTCCAGCTCCACCCGGACCTCCCGGCTGCGGCCCCCTTGGACCGTCACTGCGGCCACGCCATCGATCCGCTCAAGATAGTAGGTGATTTCCTCTGCAGCTAGGCGGCGAAGCTCCGCCAAGTCCAGTTCGCCGCTCAGGCCAAGGGTCATGATGGGCATCTGGGATGGGTCAAACCGCCCAACCCAGGGGGCGCTCGCCTCTGAGGGCAGACGAGACCGGGCCCGCTCCACACTGGCCCGGACCTCGTTGGTGACCGCCTCCAAGTCCGTCCCCCACGGGAACCGCAGCGTAACGCGGGAGCTGCCTTCCCGGGACAAAGAGTCCATGCCGATCACACCGCTAACGGTGCTGACGGCCTGTTCGATGGGGATGGTAATCAAGCTTTCGATCTCTTCCGGAGCAACGCCGGAGTAAGAAGTGGTTATGCTGAGGGAAGGAAAGGCCAGCTCGGGAATCAGATCGATGGCCAGCCGACCGAGGGCAAACAGCCCCAGGAGGGTGACCGCGATGTAGATCATCGCGGTGGTCACGGGACGATGGACGGCAAAGCGGGAGATGTTCATCGGCCTCTCCCTCCATCGCTAACGTCGATGACCCGGATTGGCCGTCCATCTTGGAGCCTTTGTTGGCCTACGGTGATGACCGCATCCCCCTCTTGCAGCCCGGCGATGACTTGGACCTGCTCGGCGCCTTGGAGCCCTATCTGAATCGTCTGCATTCGGGCCGTGCCGTCTTTGGCCACGTAAACGTAGTAGCCGGTTGTGCTGGTCATTAAAGCTTCCCGAGGTATGGTCAAGACTTCCTCCGCCCGCGCCATCACCAGCTCCACCCGGGCGAACATGCCGGGACGAAGGAGGAGTCCCTCGTTGGGGAGCCGGCCCCTAACCTGGAGAGTGCGGGTGCGGGGTTCGATCGCCGCTCCCAAGCGAGCAACTGCGCCGGGAAAGGCCCGGTCGGGAAAGGCATCAACGTAGACAGTCAGCTCTTGGTCGCTATGGACGCGGCCGATATCCCGCTCGGAGATGAAAAAGACAACTTCAATGGGATCAATGCCGGCAATGGCCGCTAGGGGCGAGTTGGCGCCCACTTGACTTCCTGGCACCGCGTGCAGCTCCATGACGACCCCCTCAACAGGGGCTTCGATGACGGCCTGACTCAACTGGAGCTGGAGCAGCGCGTAGTTGGCCTCGGCCTGATCGAGCTGAGCCTTGGCGATCTCCAGCTGGATATTGGCCTCTTCCAGCTGGTTTTGGACGTTCTTCAGCTCCTGCTGGGTGGCCGCTCGCTCCTCATAGAGCCGTTTGATGCGCTCATAATCCGCCTGCACCCTGTCCCGCTGGGCCTGGGCCCGCTTAAGGCTCCCGCGGCTGGCCGCCAGGGCTGCGAGGGACTGCTGCTCTTGCAGCAGCAGATCATCATGTTCCATCACCGCCAGGACATCCCCCGGCTTGACCCGCTGCCCAACTTCCGCCGCCACACTAGCCAGGCGCCCCGCTCTGCGGGGTGATACATCCACCTGGTAGCAAGGTTCCAGACTGCCGGAAAGGACGGCGACCTCTTCCACCGTGCCTCGACTCACTAGTTCCACCTGGACGCTGATTGGATCTATCCGGGGTCGTAAGTCCATTTGGCTCACCGCCTGCCCCCGGCTCTTGATCCCTTGGTTGATCCTAACTCCGACCAGTACTAAAACGATGATGCCGACTACCGCGAAGACTGCAAGGCCAAGTCTCGGCTTTTTCATGCCCAATCCTCCCAATGCCTCACGTAACCCTTCAGGATCCACTATTCGGCAGGCTGGCGCGCAATCCTTTCCTTGGCAGATATTCACTTTTTTCCGGAAATGCGAAGGTGCTAGATGGCAGTGGGTCGAAAATTCGATAAAACTTCGTATATTCAGGAGGGATTCCCATGGCCCCGTATACTTCCTCGGAGTTGGCCGCGAGAATCAAAGAGCTGCCGAGGTTTCCCCTCGCCCACTTGCCCACACCCGTGGAAAAACTCGCTAACTTGACCAGAGCAGTTGGGGGTCCACAGATCCTGGTCAAGAGAGACGATCTGACCGGGCTCGCCTTTGGCGGGAACAAGACTAGGCAGCTTGAGTTCATCCTGGGGGACGCTTTGGCCCGGGGAGCCGATGTGTTGATCATCGGCGCCGGGTCCCAATCGAATTTTTGCCGGCAAGCCACCGCGGCAGCCTGCAAAGCTGGGCTGGAGATTCAGTTAATCCTCCAGCATGGCGTAAAGGGTCCGGAAAGGCAGGGCAATCTCCTCTTAGATGAGCTGATGGGCGCCGACATCACCATTGTCAACGTGGATTCGATGCACGAGCTGCGGCCATTGTTCCGCGAACGAGCCGATCAACTTCGGGCCCTGGGAAGGCGTCCCTACATCATCGATCCGTTGGTTGACTCGGCGGCCTTAGGCTCAATAGGCTTCGTCAATGGAGTGCTTGAACTAAAAAGCCAGCTCGATGCCGCAAGGACAGACATCGACACCATTTTCGTGGCCGCGGCCAACATGACCCAAGCGGGGATCCTGGTGGGCGTTAAGGCCTTGGGATTGCCGTGGCGGGTCATCGGCATCGCGCCCATCTTGTTTGCTGAGGATCGGTCCGTGGACATCGCCAGAATCGCCAGCCAGACCGCCGCGGTCCTCGACCTTGAGCTGACCTTCGAGCCCTGGGAGGTCATCAACGATCCACACTTCGTCGGCCCCGGCTACGGCTTAGTCGATGATGCCGCCCGCCACGCCTTCAAGCTGGCGGCGAAGACGGAAGGTCTTTTCTTAGATCCGGTTTACACCAGCAAGGCGATGGCCGGCTTGCTTGCGTGGGCCAAGGATGGTCGTCTGAAGAAAGATGAACGGGTCCTATTCTGGCACACAGGCGGCACCCCGGCCATTTTCAGCTACAGCCAAGAGTTGATGGGGCCATGAAGGGTGCCCCTCTCCTCACTTTAGCCGATGATGTCTTGGCCGATGGTCCACCGCCGGCTTCTTTCTCTGCACATCTTTTGGAGACCTATCGAATCAATAGTTCGACTAATTCAGAGGAATTGATATTTCTCGTGGAGAACTATTAAATTATCGTGCTCACTTGCACAGACTTTTCATCAAGGAGGAGGTTGACTCATGTTAACGGGTGCTAAACGGGCTGCCACCTTATGCATCGCCCTCACCCTGCTGCTCACCCTCACCGTCGGCGCCTTCGCCGCCTACAACCCCGGCACATATGTAGCAGAGGTGCGGGGACACAACGGACCAATCAAGGTATCGGCCACTTTTAGTCGGGATGCCATCACCTCGGTCGAGGTCCTCGACCACAATGAGACTGTAGGCGTAGGCACTCCCGCGATCGAGCGTCTACCTAAGGCAATTGTGGAGCATCAGTCGTTAGGCCTCGACACTGTATCGGGGGCCACCATCACCAGCTACGCGGTTCTCGCTGGAGTCTCTTCCTGCGTCAAGCAGGCAGGGGGCGACATTGATGCTTTGCGGGCCAAGGTCATCAAAAAGACGCCTGGTCCAAGAATCACGAAGACTGCTGATGTCGTCGTCATCGGCGCCGGCGGGGCAGGGATGTCCGCGGCGATGAGTGCAGTGGAAAACGGCGCTTCGGTCATTGTAATTGAGAAAAACGCGGCCATCGGCGGCAATACTTTGGTGTCGGGATGCGTTTGGAACGCGGCCAATCCCGCCCTCAGCTCCAAGACGCCGGCGGCGATGGGATTGAATGAAAAGCTGAAGTCGTACCTGGAGATGGATGAGGGCGAACTGCCGCCGGAGTTTCGCCCAACCTTAAAGACCCTCAAGGAGCAGATTGCAGCCTACCTGGCCGGCGATACGTCGATGATGTTCGACTCGGTCGAGCTGCATATGATCCAAACCTACTTCGCCGGCAAGCGGCAAGGTCTAGATGGAACCACCATCGAAGGCAGCTTCGATTTCATTGAGATACTCTGCCGTAAGAGCCTCGAGACCCAGGAGTGGCTCAAGAAGACCGCCGGCACAGTCTTCAGGGACGAACTCGCAGAGCCTATCGGGTCCCTTTGGAAGCGAGCCAACGGGCCTGTCGACAAGTGGGAAGATTTCTTCGTCAAGCCGGCCAAGTACATCACCGACAATGGCGGCGAGATACTATGCGAGGTCACCGGCAAGGAGCTCATCGTAGAAAACGGGCGAGTCGTCGGGGTTAAGGCCGTCATGGCCGATGGTACGCCCATGGAGCTTTATGCCGCGAAAGGCGTTGTGCTGGCCACCGGCGGCTACGGCGGCAACACCGCGATGGTAATCGAGTACAACAACTACTGGCCGGAGCTCGATCCGAACATTCTCACCACCAACCGGAAAGAGATCATCGGTGAAGGGATCATCATGGCCTTGGCCATCGGTGCAGATCTGACCGGGATGGGCTACACCCAGTTGATGCCCATCGGCTGGGCAGACACTGGCCTCCTCGCATTAGGGGGCGGTTCTAACGTCATGTACATCAGTCAGGAGGGCCGGCGGTTTGTCAATGAATATGCCGAGCGGGATGTGATTTCTAAGGCCGCCTTCGCCGTTGGGACCCTGTTCTATGAGCTTAAGACCCTGGGCTCTGATTTTGTCACTCCTGTCGGCACCCCCGAGTCCCATGTGGTCTTCATCGCCGACACCCTGGAGGAGCTGGCGGCCAAGATCGGCTGCGATCCGGCCGTCTTGAAGAGCGAGGTGGAAAGGTACAACTCCTTTGTCGATCAAGGCTATGATCCCGACTTTGGCAAGACCTCCTTCACCCATCGCATCGAATCCCCCTATGTGGCTCGGGCGATGAAGCCTTCCATTCACCACACCATGGGCGGCGTGAAGATCGACACTGACTGCCATGTGTTGAATAAGGAAGGCAAGATCATCCCCGGCCTGTATGCAGCTGGCGAAGTCACCGGTGGCATCCACGCCGGCAACCGGGTCGGAGGCAATGCCATTGCCGACATCTTCGTCTTCGGCAGAATAGCCGGCGCCAATGCCGCGAAAGGGAAGTAACCTCACCAAGCCCTCCCAAAATGAGCAAGCAGGCACCGTCTCCGTCCGGTGCCTGCTTGCTTGCCTAGGCATCCTCCTGCCCTGGGGGGAGTTGGGCTCCCCCACTTACCACTCGGAAAATCGACCGAGGCGTTGGAAATCTACGGGTCCCAGTGAGAACCTGGCCGAGCTTGCCTTCGGCTGACACTAAAGGCAATCTTGGGACTATGGGCAGTCACCTGTAGAAATGAGTTGGCGCCTCTTGGCAGGAATTGACCCTTGTTGTAGGGAACTATTGTTATTGTGCGCACTTGCTCAGACTTTTTCTTCAAAAGGAGGTCTACCGATGGTAACAGGTGCTGAACGGACTGTCACTGTTTGTCTAGTCTTCCTCTTGCTCCTCACCCTTACAGTCGGGGCCTTCGCCGCCTACAACCCCGGCACGTACGTAGCCGAGGTGAGGGGACACAACGGACCGATCAAGGTGTCGACAACTTTTGGCAGCGATGCCATCACCTCGGTCGAGGTCCTCGAACACAAAGAAACCGCGGGAGTAGCTGATCCGGCTATCGAGCGTCTGCCCAGGCAAATTGTGGAACACCAAGCGTTAGGCCTGGACACCGTATCGGGAGCCACCATCACCAGCTACGCAATCCTCGCTGGAGTCTCTTCCTGCGTGAAGCAGGCGGGGGGCGACGTCGATGCTTTGCGCGCCAAGGTCATCAAGGAGACGCCTGGCCCAAGAATCACAAAGACTGCCGATGTTGTCATCGTTGGCGCGGGCGGAGCGGGGATCGCCGCTGCGATGAGCGCGGTTGAAAACGGCGCTTCCGTCATCGTGATTGAGAAAAACGCGTCCATCGGCGGCAATACTTTGATATCGGGATGTGCATGGAACGCAGCTAATCCCGCCCTAAGCTCACAGACGCCGGCGGCGGCGGGATTGAATCAAAAGCTTCAGTCCTTCCTGGAGATGGAGGAGACAGAACTGCCGCCGGAGTTTCGTCCAACGTTGCGGATACTTAAGGAGCAGATTGAGACCTATCTAGCCGGTGATACATCGATGATGTTCGACTCGGTGGAACTGCACATGATCCAAACCTATTTGGCCGGCAAGCGGCAAGGTCTGGACGGAACCACCATCGAAGGCAGCTTTGACTTCATTGAGATACTTTGCCGCAAGAGCCTGGAGACCCAGGAATGGCTCAAGAAGACTGCCGGCACCGTCTTCAGGGACCGCCTCGGTGAGCCCATCGGATCCCTGTGGAAGCGGTCCAACGGGCCTGTCAACAAGTGGGAAGATTTCTTCGTCAAGCCGGCCAAGTACATTACCGACAACGGCGGCGAAATACTGTGCGAGGTCACCGGCAAGGAGCTCATCGTGGAAGATGGGCGAGTCGTCGGAGTTGAAGCCGTCATGGCCGATGGCACGCCCATGGAGCTGTTCGGGACAAAAGGCGTTGTGCTGGCCACCGGGGGTTTTGGCGGCAACACCGCGATGGTGCTCGAGTACAACAACTACTGGTCGGACCTCGATCCAAACATCCTCACCACCAACCGGAAAGAGATCGTCGGGGAGGGGATCGTCATGGCCCTGGCCGTCGGCGCGGATCTGACCGGGATGGGCTACACCCAGTTGATGCCCATCGGGTGGGCAGACACCGGTCTCCTCGCCGGGGGCGGCGGCTCCAACGTGATGTACATCAATCAAGAGGGGCGCAGGTTTGTCAATGAATACGCCGAGCGGGATGTGATCTCTAAAGCCGCCTTCGCCAACGGGACCCTGTTTTACGAGCTGAAGAGCCTTGGTACTGCCACCACTCCCGAGTCCCACGTAGTCTTCATCGCGGACACCCTGGATGAGATGGCGGCCAAGCTCGGCTGCGACCCGGCCGTCTTGAAGAGCGAAGTGGAAAGGTACAATTCCTTTGTCGCTCAGGGCTATGATCCTGACTTCGGCAAGACCTCCTTCACCGACCCCATCGAACCCCCGTATATGGCTCGGGCGATGAAGCCTTCCATTCACCACACCATGGGCGGCGTGAAGATCGATACTGACTGCCACGTGTTGAATAAGGACGGCAAGATCATCCCCGGCCTGTATGCAGCTGGCGAAGTCACCGGTGGCATCCACGCCGGCAACCGGGTCGGAGGCAACGCCATTGCCGACATCTTCGTCTTCGGGAGGATTGCAGGCGCCAACGCCGCGAAAGGCAAGTAACCTCAACAAGCCCCCCGAAATATCGAGTAGGGCGGCGCTAGCTGATCAGTGCTAGCGCTGCCCCTCTCACAGAACCGTGCGTACGTTCATCACTACTACGGACTCATCTGCCGCCCCCAGCACTTCGCTTGGCCTTGTGTTTCCACGTGTAGCTCGCTTACCCACACCTTGATACGGGACACTAGGTGCTTCCCCGGGTAAGTCTACCTGCCCTGCCTTGAAG
>LSQX01148867.1_pt2 | contig 35092 bp, 42 predicted proteins | sample 654561 | NCBI WGS metagenome assembly LSQX01 (sample SAMN04489861, study PRJNA283612) | anaerobic digester metagenome | isolation source: 4 biogas reactors fed with cattle manure at either 37C or 55C with and... | place: Denmark: Kongens Lyngby | collected 2014 | reverse complement strand
GAAGGACCGAATATCGGCCTGATCGTGTCTTTGTCCACTTACGCGCGGGTCAATGAATTCGGTTTCATAGAGACCCCCTACCGCCTGGTCGAAAAAGGCAAGGTGCTCGATGACGTCAAATTCATGACCGCCATTGAGGAGGAAAATCAGATCATTGCGCCGGCGGACGTTCCACTGGACAAAAAAGGAAAGTTTGAAGAGGAGCTGATTTCCGCCCGGAAGGGCGGAGATTTTATATCCGTGATGCCCGACGATATCCGGATGATGGATGTGGCTCCCAACCAGCTCGTTTCCGTGGCCGCGGCATTGATTCCGTTTCTGGAACATGATGACGCCAACAGGGCGCTCATGGGCTCGAACATGCAGCGTCAGGCGGTGCCTTTGATGTCGCCGGAGGTGCCTGTCGTGGGCACCGGCATGGAGTCTGTCGTAGCCAGAGATTCAGGGGCTGTTGTCGTGGCCAGGCGTCCCGGTGTGGTCGAAAGCGTGGATGCATCGCGCATTGTCGTGCGCGCAGGCAAGCCGGAAGAAGACGGCCTCGACACAGGTGTCGATATATACACACTGTCGAAATACCAGCGTTCAAACCAGGACACGTGCTTCAATCAGAAACCTATTGTCGCGGTCGGTGACCGAGTGCAGAAAAGAGATATTCTGGCAGACGGTCCCGCGACGGATAACGGTGAACTGGCCCTGGGGCGCAATGTCACGGTCGCGTTCATGTCCTGGGGAGGCTACAACTATGAAGACTCCATTCTGGTCAGTGAGAGGATCGTGAAAGAGGATATCTACACCTCGATCCATATCGAAGAGTTTGAGACCATGGCCCGCGACACCAAGCTGGGCAAGGAGGAAATAACAAGAGACATTCCCAACGTGGGTGAAGAGGCGCTGCGCAACCTCGATGAGAGCGGAATTGTCCGCATCGGCGTGTCCGTCAACCAGGGAGATATACTGGTGGGAAAGATCACGCCCAAGGGTGAAACCCAGCTGTCGGCCGAGGAAAAACTGCTCAGGGCCATTTTCGGTGAAAAAGCCAGTGACGTGCGCGACACGTCGCTCAGGGTTCCGCCCGGTGTGGAAGGCACGGTCATCGACGCCAAAATCTTCACGCGCAAGGGTGCCGATAAGGATCTGCGTTCTCAGGCCATTGAAGAGGACGCGATTGAACGGCTGGAAAAAGATCGCGATGACGAAATCAGTATTCTCGTGGAGACGGTCAAGAAAGATATCTCCAGGCTGGTGATCGGAAAGACCGCCGCCGGCAGAGTCACGGACGAGAAAAAGAAAACAATCCTTAAAAAAGGCGACAAGATCACCAAAGAGATCTGGGCGGAGATACCTTTTCACATCTGGAAAGAAATCACGATCGCAGACAATGACGGCTCGGAAGAAAAACTGGCCAATCTGCTTTCCATGACGGAAAGAAAAATAGACTTCGTCAAAGCTCACTTTGAAGAGAAGCTCGAAAAGGTAAAGGCCAGCGACGAGCTGCCGCCCGGCGTGATCAAGATGGTAAAAGTCTATGTCGCCATCAAAAGAAAACTGTCCGTCGGGGATAAAATGGCCGGGCGACACGGAAACAAAGGCGTGCTGTCCAGAATACTGCCGGAAGAGGACATGCCTTATTTTGCCGACGGTACGGCACTGGACATTATCCTCAACCCGCTGGGTGTTCCCTCCCGCATGAACGTCGGACAGATCCTGGAGACACATCTGGGATGGGCGGCCAAATCCATCGGAGAGGGGCTCAATGAGTTGCTGGAAAAGAATCAGAGTCTCGACGCGATTAAAAGTGAACTGAAAAAAACCTACTCCACGCCCGAATTTGACGAATTTCTGGAAAAGGCGTCGGCGGCGGAAATCAGGCGCTTTGTCGCCCGTTTGAAAAAAGGCATGCTGGTGACCAGTCCCGTATTTGACGGCTGCTCCGAACCGCAGATTCGCAAACTTCTGGATACGGCCGGCCTGCCGCAAACCGGTCAGTCTATTTTGTTTGACGGTCGCACCGGAGAACCGTTTGACCAGGAGGTGACGGTTGGCGTCATCTACATGCTGAAACTGCACCATCTGGTGGACAATAAAATTCACGCCCGCTCCATCGGCCCTTATTCACTGGTTACCCAGCAGCCTCTCGGAGGCAAGGCTCAGTTCGGGGGACAGCGTCTGGGCGAAATGGAAGTCTGGGCCATGGAGGCCTACGGCGCCTCTTACACGCTGCAGGAATTTTTGACGGTCAAATCAGACGACGTGGCGGGAAGAACGAGAATTTACGAATCCATCGTCAAAGGTGAGCATACATTTGAGCCGGGACTTCCGGAATCCTTCAACGTTTTAGTCAAGGAACTTCAGAGCCTCGGGTTGGACGTGGAACTGATGGAAGAGGAATAATCTTCCCGCACTGACAACAGTATTTTGTAAAAGCAGGAGAATAATCTGTGGAAGACGTTTTCAGTTACTTTGAAAAGCCAAAAAATCCGATCAGATTCAGCGCAATCAAAATTTCGATTGCCTCGCCGGAAAAAATCCTTTCCTGGTCCAGCGGAGAGGTGAAAAAGCCGGAGACGATCAATTACCGAACTTTCAAGCCGGAGCGCGACGGCCTGTTTTGCGCGAAAATTTTCGGCCCTGTAAAGGATTATGAGTGCCTTTGCGGGCGCTACAAGCGCATGAAACACCGCGGCGTCGTGTGCGAAAAGTGCGGTGTCGAAGTTATTCAGTCGAAAGTCCGCCGGGAAAGAATGGGACACATCACGCTGGCCACGCCGGTGGCGCATATCTGGTTTCTAAAGAGTCTGCCCAGCCGTATCGGCAATGTGATGGATCTGACCCTCAAAGAATTGGAAAAAGTCCTTTACTTCGAGTCCTGGATTGTCCTGGACCCGAAGGACACACCGCTGAAGAAAAAAGAGCTTCTTACAGACGAAGAATTCATTGAGGCGAGGGAGCAGTACGGGGACGCGGGCTTTGTCGCCGGCATCGGGGCGGAGGCTGTCCGCCAGCTGCTTGAAGAGATAGATCTGGAAAAACTCTATGAAGAGCTGCGCGCCGAAATGGTGACGTCCCTTTCCGACACCAAGAAGAAAAAGATCATCAAAAGATTAAAGGTTGTCGAAGCATTGCGCAAATCCGGCAACAAACCGGAATGGATGATTTTGACAGTCCTGCCGGTAATCCCCCCCGATCTGCGCCCCTTAGTCCCGCTCGACGGCGGGCGCTTCGCCACCTCCGATCTCAATGACCTCTATCGTCGTGTGATCAACAGAAACAACCGTCTCAAGAGACTTCAGGAGCTCAACGCGCCGGAGATTATCATCCGCAACGAAAAGCGCATGCTCCAGGAAGCGGTGGACGTGCTGTTTGACAACGGCCGGCGCGGCCGGGCGATCACTGGAACCAACAAGCGACCGCTGCGCTCGCTTTCTGATATGCTCAAGGGAAAGCAAGGGCGCTTCCGCCAGAACCTGCTGGGTAAGCGAGTCGATTATTCCGGCCGCTCCGTTATTACCGTAGGTCCCGACTTAAGGCTGCACCAGTGCGGTCTGCCCAAGAAGATGGCGCTCGAGCTGTTCAAGCCGTTTGTTTACAACCGCCTGCTGGACAAGGGCTTTGTGACAACCGTCAAGAGCGCAAAAAAAATGGTGGAGCAGGAAAAATCGGAAGTATGGGATGCGCTCGATGAAGTAGTTCGTGAATATCCGGTTATCCTCAACCGCGCCCCGACGCTGCACCGTCTGGGCATGCAGGCTTTCGAGCCGGTGCTGATTGAAGGCAAGGCGATTCGCTTGCATCCACTGGTCTGCACAGCGTTCAACGCCGACTTTGACGGAGACCAGATGGCCGTGCACGTTCCCTTGTCTGTAGAGGCTCAAACGGAAGCCAGAGTACTGATGATGTCCACCAACAATATTTTGTCCCCGGCCAACGGCAAGCCGATTATCATCCCAAGCCAGGACATCGTTTTGGGCATTTACTATCTTACCCGCGCTAAAAAGGACGTCAAAGGCGAGGGGATGGTTTTTTCAGGTCCCGAAGAGGTCCGCTACGCCATTGACGCGGGGGCGATCGAGCTTCATGCCCGCATCAAGGTCCGGATCGACGGCGAACTGAAGGAAACGACCGCCGGGCGGATTGTTCTGTATGAAATCATTCCGGAGGAAATCAACTTCGATGTCATCAATAAACTGATGAACAAAAAAGAGCTGGCCAACCTTATTGACCACTGCTACCGCCTGTGCGGCGACAAAACCACCGTCATTCTGGCAGACCGCCTCAAGGATCTGGGCTTCAAATACGCCACCTACTCCGGCCTGTCGTTTGCCGTGGACAACATGATTATCCCGGAAAACAAAAAGAACATTGTCGGCCAGGCCGATAAAGACGTGCTGAAAATTCAGAAGCAGTACATGGATGGTCTGATCACAGACGGTGAACGCTACAACAAGGTGATTGATATCTGGGCGCACGCAACCGAACGAATCGCTTCAGAAATGCTCACCGGGATCAGCACGGAAGAAGTGGCCGGTGCAGACGGGAAAAAACGTAGAGTTGAAAGCTTCAACCCCATTTACATGATGGCCGATTCCGGTGCGCGCGGCTCAGGCCAGCAGCTCAGGCAGCTCGCTGGCATGCGTGGTCTGATGGCCAAGCCCTCCGGCGAAATTATTGAAACGCCCATTACGGCGAATTTCCGTGAAGGTCTGACGGTTCTTCAATATTTCATCTCCACACATGGCGCCCGCAAGGGGCTGGCGGATACGGCATTGAAAACAGCCAATTCCGGTTATTTGACACGTCGTCTGGTGGATGTGGCACAAGACTGCATCATCACAGAACATGACTGCGAAACGATGGACGGGCTGTATGTGTCGGCTCTCATGGAAGGCGGTGAAATGATTGAAACCGCCGGAGAACGTGTACTGGGGCGCGTGGCACTGCAGGATATCCGGGACCCCTTCACGGACGAGGTGATTGTTAAGGCCAATGAGGAAATTGATGAGGCATTGGCGGAAAAGATTGACCGCGCCGGTATCGAGCGGATAAATATCCGTTCCGTGCTGACCTGTCGAGCCAAGCACGGGGTATGCTCCATGTGCTACGGTCGTGACCTGGCCCACGGCCATATTGTGAACATTGGCGAAGCGGTCGGCATCGTGGCCGCACAGTCCATCGGTGAGCCCGGCACCCAGCTGACCATGAGAACCTTCCATATCGGCGGAACGGCCAAATTTGACGAGCACTCCACATTGGAGGCGCGTCATGATGGAATGGTAAAATTTGTCAACCTCAACACAGTCAAAACCAGAGAAAATGATCTGGTCGTAATGAACCGCCACGGCGAAGTTCATGTTCTGGATGAACAAGATCGCAGCCGCGGGAAATACACTGTGCCCTACGGTGCGCACCTCAAGGTCAGCGACCACAGTCAGGTAAAACACGGGCAGCTCATGGCCGAGTGGGATCCCTTCTCGATACCGATTCTGGCCGAAGTTGACGGCACCATCAAATACGGTGACATCATCGAAGGCAAGACGATGAAAGAAGAGGTAGATGAGGTCACCGGCCTGTCGCGCAAAGTCATTACGGAATTCAAGGGCGGAGATTTGAGGCCGCGTGTTTCCATCAAAGACAGCAAGGGCAAAACGGCCAAGATTCCCGGGACAAACGCTGTAGCGCGTCACCTTCTTTCCGTAGGCGTCAACATTGTCGTATCAGAAGGAGAAGATGTGCGCTCCGGTGACATTCTGGCCAAAATACCCCGTGAAACGACAAAAACGAAGGACATCACCGGTGGTCTGCCGCGCGTTGCCGAGCTCTTTGAAGCACGTAAACCCAAAGATTTTGCCGTGATCAGCGAAATTGACGGTACCGTTACATTCGGTAAAGACGCCAAAGGCAAGCGAAAAATTATTGTTACACCGGAAGTCGGTGAAGAAAAAGAATACCTGATTGCCAAAGGAAAACATATCAGCGTTCAAGAGGGCGATCGGGTCACTCCGGGAGATGCGCTGATGGACGGAGTAAACAACCCTCACGACCTTTTGGCGATCAAGGGGGAAAAGGAACTGGCCAGGTATCTGGTTGATGAAGTCCAGGAAGTTTATCGATTGCAGGGTGTCAAAATTAATGATAAACACATGGAAGTTATTGTTCGTCAGATGCTGCGCCGTGTACGGGTAACCGACCCGGGCGATACGCCTTTTATTTCCGACGAGCAGGTCGAACGTTACCGTTTCCAGGAAGAAAATGAACGGATAGTTGCTCAGGGCGGGCAGCCTGCTACAGGTGACCCTCTCCTTTTAGGAATCACCAAAGCCTCGCTTTCCACGCAGAGTTTTATTTCTGCAGCCTCTTTTCAGGAGACTACCCGCGTCCTGACGGAAGCTTCTTTGTCAGGCAAGACGGACTACCTGCGCGGCCTGAAGGAAAATGTCATTATGGGGCGTCTGATTCCGGCCGGTACAGGATTAGTGATGTATCGCAAACTGGGCATTGAAACTGAATACGAAGAAGTAGAAGAGATTGCAGAAACAATATAAGAAAGCAAGAAATTGCTTGACAGAAACCGCTTGAATTGCTAGTTACCGTCGATTTGTTGCTGTTTGCAAAATTACAGCAGAAAGTTCGGGAGGAAAGATGCCGACAATAAGTCAACTGGTTCGCAAGGGAAGAACCAAAATCAAAAGAAAAACAGACGCCCCGGCCCTGGCCGGTTCGCCTCAGCGCCGCGGTGTGTGCGTCAGGGTTTACACCACAACGCCCAAAAAACCCAATTCGGCCCTGCGGAAAGTTGCCCGTGTTCGTCTGACCAGCGGGTATGAAGTATCATCCTATATTCCCGGAGTGGGGCATAATTTGCAGGAGCACTCGGTGGTGCTGGTGCGTGGCGGCCGTGTAAAGGATTTGCCCGGCGTAAGATACCATATTGTCAGAGGGACGTTGGATGCCGTAGGAGTGGCCGATCGTAAGCAGGGACGCTCCAAGTACGGTTCGAAAAAGCCAAGCTAAGCGAAGGACAGTAAAATGCCGAGAAGACGAGAAATTGAAAAAAGGGAAATTATGCCCGATCCCAAATATAACAGCAAGCTGGTGGCAAAGTTCGTAAACTCCTTGCTTAAAGAGGGAAAAAAGAGCGTTGCGGAGAGTATTTTATACGGCGCTTTTGATATCATTGAAAAAAGGGTCAAGGAACAGCCGCTGGAGTTTTTCGAAAAGGCGGTAAACAACGTCAAACCGCTTATCGAGGTCAAATCAAGGCGTGTCGGTGGTTCGACCTATCAGGTGCCGACGGAAGTGGTGCCGGCCAGGCGCACGGCGCTGGCTATACGCTGGCTTATTTCCAATGCCCAGGGGAGGACCGAAAAGACGATGCGTGAAAAATTGGCGGCTGAGCTGATTGACGCGGCCAATAACCGCGGTGGCGCGGTCAAAAAACGTGAAGCAGTTCACAAAATGGCCGAGGCCAACAAGGCTTTTGCCCATTACAGATTTTAAGGAATAATTTTAACGACAAGGAAACCAACCATTCAAAGTTAAGGAGGAAAGGTGAAATGGCAAAGAAAAAATTTGAAAGGACCAAGCCGCATTTAAATATAGGTACTGTCGGACACGTGGACCACGGCAAGACAACATTGACTGCCGCCATCACCAAGTATCTGGCTAAAAAAGGACATGCGGAATTTCGTGCCTTTGATTCCATTGACAACGCCCCGGAAGAAAAAGAGCGTGGCGTGACCATCAATATCTCCCATGTGGAATACGAGACGGAAAAAAGGCATTATGCCCATGTGGATTGCCCCGGCCACGCTGACTATATCAAAAACATGATCTCCGGCGCCGCGCACATGGACGGAGCGATCCTGGTTGTTGCCGCCTCCGACGGTCCGATGCCTCAGACACGTGAACACATCCTCCTTGCACGTCAGGTGCAGGTTCCTTACATTGTCGTTTTTATGAACAAAGTGGATCTGGTCGATGATCCGGAGCTTCTGGACCTCGTTGAACTGGAACTGCGCGAGCTTCTGACCCAGTACGAATTTCCCGGCGACAAGATTCCCATCATCCGGGGATCGGCGCTCAAGGCTCTTGAGTCCGAGGATGTGAATTCGCCGGAAGCGAAGTGCATCGGCGAGCTGATGGACGCAGTGGATAGTTACATTCCCGAGCCGAAGCGTGAGACGGATAAGCCCTTCCTTATGCCGGTCGGTGACGTTTTTACCATTTCCGGACGTGGCACGGTCGTGACGGGAAGAGTTGATCGCGGTATCGTCAAAGTCGGGGAGGAAGTTGAGATTATTGGTATTCGCCCCACGATTAAAACTGTCGTCACGGGCGTGGAAATGTTCCGCAAAACCCTCGATGAAGGGCGTGCCGGAGATGACGTGGGTTTGTTGATTCGTGGCATAAAGCGCGAGGAAGTGGAAAGAGGCCAGGTTGTCGCCAAGCCCGGATCCATTACCCCCCACACCAAGTTTGAAGCAGCCGTCTATATCCTGACCAAGGAAGAGGGGGGGCGTCACACACCGTTTTTCTCCGGCTATCGTCCCCAGTTTTATTTCCGGACAACCGACGTAACCGGTGTGGCCACACTTCCCGAAGGTGTCGAGATGGTGATGCCCGGTGACAACGTGAAAATGACTGTTGAGCTTATTATGCCTATCGCGATGGAAGAGCAGCTACGTTTTGCTATTCGTGAAGGTGGAAGAACCGTGGGTGCCGGTGTCGTAAGCAAAGTTATCGCATAGAAAACTGTAGGTTATTCAAGCAATGAAAGAACAAAAGATAAGAATCCGTCTCAAAGCTTACGATTACAAACTTCTGGATCGTTCTGTAGAGGAAATAGTGGATACTGCAAAGCGGACCGGCGCGCGTGTCGCCGGTCCCATACCTCTTCCCACGGAAATCAATAAATACTGCGTCAACCGTTCCCCGCACGTGGACAAGAAATCGCGGGAGCAGTTTGAAATTCGTACACACAAAAGACTGATAGATATTGTTGAGCCGACGCAGGCCACGGTAGATGCGCTTATGAAGCTGGATCTTTCAGCGGGCGTGGACGTGGAAATCAAAGCGTAGGTGTTGAATCTTTGCAGTGGGAAATGGCTTTGGGCCGGCCATTTTTCAGATAATGAATACGTGGCCTTATTTGTCTAAAAAAGTTGGATGACGATGAGCAAGGGAATCATAGGGAAAAAATTGGGTATGACCCGAGTATTCGCCGAAGACGGAGCGGCCGTCGGTGTTACGGCCATTGAGGTTGAACCCTCGATTGTCGTGCAGGTGAAGACACAAGAAAAAGACGGCTATGATGCTGTTCAGGTCGGTTACGGCCGGGTCAAACAAAAAAATGTCACCAGGCCGCGCCAGGGTCATTTTAATAAGGCGAATAGAGGCTTTTTTCGCGTATTGAAGGAATTTCCCTTTGATGCCGCCTCCTCATATGAGGCAGGTCAGGAAATCACCCCCGATATTTTCAAGGCAGGGGACTTTATCGATGTGGTCGGCACCTCCAAAGGCAAGGGCTTTCAGGGAGTGATGAAAAGACACGGTTTCGGAGGCGGGCGCGGTTCACACGGATCGATGTTTCACCGCGCTCCCGGGTCCATCGGGGCCAGTGCAAATCCCGCCCGGGTTTTCAAGGGAACCAAGATGCCCGGCCAGATGGGTAATGTGCGCAAAACGGTGCAGAACCTGCAGGTCTGGCAGGTCCGGCCAGAAATGAATCTGATGCTGGTGAAAGGGTCGGTGCCCGGCGCAAAAAACGGATATGTGCTCATCAGGCAGGCCAAGAAAAAAAGAGTGTAAAGCGGCGGAGTAATTAACATGGCACTTGCGGATGTTTTTGATATTGAGAAGAATAAGGTCTCTGAAATTGAATTGAGCGACGCCGTGTTCAGCGCGGAAATCAATGAAGCGACGATCTATGACGTGGTCAAGATGCAACTGGCTTCGCGGCGCTCCGGAACGGCTCAGACAAAGGAAAGGGGCGACATCAGCGGCGGCGGGAAAAAACCATGGCGTCAAAAAGGAACAGGGCGCGCCCGGGCCGGCACCTCGCGCTCGCCGCTGTGGCGGGGAGGAGGGACTGTTTTTGGCCCGCACCCGCGTGACTATGGTTACAGTCTGCCGAAGAAGGTCCGCCGCAAGGCATTGATTTCCGCCTTGAGTATGAAGTTCAGGGACGAAAAGATGACGATTCTGCGAGATTTTCCGATGGAAGAAATCAGCACGAAAGCTTTTCAGAAGCTTGTCGATCGTCTCGGCCTTAAGAAAGTTCTTTTTGTAATCGACGATGAAAATACCGTTCTTATGAAGTCGTCGAGAAATATTAAGAATGTAAAAATGATTCGGTCGGAAGGCATCAATGTTTATGACATATTGAAATATGAGCATCTGATCCTTCTTGAACCCTCAGTTAAAAAGATCGAGGGGGCGCTGTTGTCATAATGGAAATGCATTTGATTATTAAAAAAATACTGATAACGGAAAAGAGCAACATTGACCGTGAAGAGACCAACAAATATCACTTTCAGGTGGACAGACGGGCCAATAAGGTAGAAATTGCTCAGGCCGTGGAAAAGCTTTTCAAAGTAAAAGTTACCGATGTCCGGGTGTTGAATGTCTTGGGGAAAAAGAAGAGACTGGGAAGAATCATGGGCCAGAAGAGATCTTGGAAGAAGGCAATTGTAACACTGGCGGAAGGCAGTCGTATCGAAGTCGCCGAAGGCGTATAGAACTAGTTAAGGATTAAACTGATGGCAATTATCAAATACAAACCAACATCACCGGGGCGAAGATTTCAGAGCGTATCCGATTTTGCGGAGATTACTTCCGACAAGCCGGTCAAGAGTCTGCTCAAACCGATCAGAAAATCAGGTGGACGCAACGCGCATGGCCGGATTACGGCGCGTTTTATCGGTGGGGGACACAAAAGAAAATACCGCATCATTGATTTTCGCCGTAACAAGGATAATATTCCGGCCAAAGTCGCCTCTATCGAGTATGACCCGAACCGCTCGGCACGTATCGCTTTGCTCAACTATCGGGACGGAGAAAAAAGATACATCGTGGCGCCTCAGCAGATCAGCGTCGGCGACGTTGTAGTCAGCGGCGAAAGCGCGGACATCAAGCCCGGCAATGCCCTGCCTTTGAAAAACATACCGTTGGGCTCATTGATTCACAACGTGGAATTGAAAGTAGGCCGCGGCGGTCAGTTGATCAGGTCTGCCGGATCGTTCGGGCAGCTGATGGCCAAAGAAGGGAATTACGCCCAGGTGAGACTCCCTTCAGGTGAGGTACGCAAGATATTCATCGAGTGTATGGCCACTATCGGCGAGGTCGGCAACAATGAACATGAGAATGTCAGCATCGGAAAGGCGGGACGCACCAGGTGGCTGGGCAAACGCCCCCACACCCGCGGCGTGGTCATGAATCCGGTGGACCACCCGATGGGCGGCGGTGAGGGCAAGTCTTCCGGCGGACGGCATCCGTGCACACCGTGGGGAATCCCGACCAAAGGACATAAAACAAGAAAGAACAAAAGAACAGATAAATATATTGTAAAGAGAAGAGGTAAATAAAACGTGGCTCGTTCAATCAAAAAAGGCCCTTACATCGAAGAAAGTCTGCTGGTCAAAGTGAGAAAGATGGAGGCCGAAAGCAGCAAAAATGTCATCAAGACCTGGTCGCGGCGCTCGACCATTACGCCTGAGCTGATCGGCCACACGTTTGCAGTGCATAACGGGAAAAAATTTATTCCGGTATATGTGACAGAAAATATGGTGGGACATAAACTCGGAGAGTTTGCGCCGACAAGAACTTTTTATTCGCATGCCGGTGACCGGAAAACAAAAGTGAAAAAATAATTTTCGCACGAAGGATACGCTGGGAGTTATAAGGTATGGAAGCAAAAGCAGTTGCAAAATATATCAGAATGTCGCCTCAGAAGGTAAGGCTGGTTGTTGATCTGGTGCGCGGCAAGAAGGTACAGGAAGCCCGTAATATCCTGATGTTTACAAGAAAATACGCCGCCGGTGCTGTAGCCAAGGTGCTCAAATCGGCTGTGGCCAACGCGGCACAAAATCCTAATATTGATGAGAACACGCTCTACGTTAAGGAAATATTCGTGGACCAGGGGCCGTCACTGAAAAGGTGGAGGCCCAGAGCTCAGGGCAGGGCGGCGAGTATTAAAAAGAGGACATCACATATCACAGTTGTTGTGGATGAATTGTAAGGAGGGACGGTATTGGGGCAGAAGGTTAACCCGGTAGGACTGCGTTTAGGCTATATTAAAAATTGGCAATCGGTATGGTTTGCCGAAAAAAATTATAGCGGCATGCTGCTTGAGGATCTCAAAATTCGCAAGCACCTCAAGAAAAAACTCTATAATGCCGGTATTTCACACATCGATGTCGAGCGGGCGGCCAATAAGGCTAAAGTCAATATTTATGCAGCCAGGCCGGGCGTGATTATCGGGAAAAAAGGCTCCGAAATAGAGAAGCTGAAAACCGAAATCGAAAAATATTCCGCGTCAGAGATTATCATCAATATTCTTGAGGTGCGTAAGCCGGAGACAGACGCACAGCTCGTTGCCGAGAATGTCGCCCAGCAACTGGAAAGACGTGTTGCATTTCGACGTGCAATGAAAAAATGTGTCGGTTATGCGCTGAAGTTCGGCGCCAAGGGCATCAAAATAACATGTTCCGGAAGACTCGGGGGCGCGGAAATAGCACGCTCCGAGTGGTATCGTGAGGGACGCGTTCCGCTGCATACACTGCGCGCTGATATAGACTACGGGTTTACCGAGGCCAATACCGCATACGGACTCGTCGGTGTAAAAGTATTGATTTTTCACGGAGAAGTTCTGCCCGGAAAAAATGAAAAACAGCCGTGATGCCGCCGGGCTTCTGCCTGAAGGTCGGTCCTGCGGATACAGAAATACGGGAGTTATAAGCTATGTTAATGCCAAGACGTGTTAAATACAGGAAATTGCAAAAAGGGCGCATGGGGGGGAAGGCGACCAGGGGCGGCTCTATCGCCTTTGGCGATTACGGCCTGCAGGCCGCCGAGTGCGGCTGGATAACAGCACGCCAGATTGAGGCTGCCCGCGTTGCCATGACCCGTTATGTGAAGCGCGGCGGCAAAATATGGATTCGGGTTTTCCCGCACAAGTCCGTGACGAAAAAGCCCGCCGAAACGCGCATGGGTAAGGGAAAAGGAGCTCCCGAAGCATGGGTAGCCGTGGTGAGGCCGGGCTCGGTTCTATACGAGATGGAAGGGGTCAGCAAAGATACGGCTAAAGAGGCGTTTCGTTTGGCATCGCACAAACTGTCCATCTCCACCAAGTTTATATCAAGGGAGATATCTGATGAAAATTAGCGAAATCAGAGGTCTCGGTATTAACGAGCTTCAGAATAAAAGTAATGAACTGAAAGAAGAGATCTTTCGATTAAAAATTCGCCATTCTTCAGGACAGCTGGAATCAACTGCGAGCCTGGGGCGCATCCGCAGGGATATTGCCCGCATCGCTACTGTGCTGAAGGAGAAGGAGGCCGCAGGTTAACATGGCTGAGAAAAGCAACAAGCGCACTCTCAAGGGTGTCGTGGTCAGCAATAAGATGGACAAGACGATTGTGGTGCGGACGGAAAGGCTGGTTAAGCACCCTGTCTTTCACAAATATGTACGCAGGCATGACAGGTACAAGGCTCATGACGAGCGCAATGAGTGCGCCATAGGCGATAAAGTATTGATTATGGAAGCACGGCCCATCAGCCGCGACAAGCGATGGCGGATGCTGGAAATTCTGGAAAAGGCGAAATAGAAGCCGACCCGGGCGGCGGGTATCCCGGTATGATGGAGTTTGTTTTATGATTCAGATGCAGACAGTTCTAAACGTAGCCGACAATTCCGGCGCCAAACGGGTCGCCTGCATTAAAGTGCTCGGCGGGTCGAAGCGCCGCTTTGCGAGCCTGGGTGACGTGATCGTGGTGTCAGTCAAAGAGGCGATTCCGAATTCCAAGGTCAAAAAAGGCGATGTGATGAAAGCGGTCATTGTGCGCACGGCAAAAGAGGTCAGCAGACCGGACGGTTCTTATCTTAAATTCGATGACAACTCGGCGGTGTTGATCAACAATCAGATGGAGCCGATCGGAACCAGAATATTCGGGCCTGTCGCGCGCGAGCTCAGAGCAAAACAGTTCATGAAGATCATATCTCTTGCGCCGGAAGTTTTATAGGCGCTTGGTAGAGGGTGGAAATGAGTTTAGGCAGACTGAAAAAGGGAGACATGGTAAAGGTAATTTCCGGAAAAGATAAGGGAAAAACCGGGAAAATTCTGAAGACCATTCCTGAAAAGAACAAAGTGGTTGTTGAAAAAATCAACATCATCAAAAAACACAAGCGGCCGGATCAAAAAAGTAAAGGCGGCATCGTGGAAATGGAAGCGGCGATGGATGTTTCCAAAGTAAGCGTCATTTGCGGAAAGTGCAAGGAGGCGGCCAGAATCAGGAACCGTATCCTCGATGATGGGAAAAAAGTGCGAATATGCAGTAAGTGCAATGATGTTATCGATGTGGGTTAAACTAAAATGGCAAGATTAAAAGAGTATTATAAAGAGAAAGTGGTACCGGCTTTGATCAGGGAGTTTAATTATGCAAATCCCATGCAGGTGCCGAAAATGTCGAAAATCGTCGTTAATATGGGGCTGGGAGAGGCGATTCAGAATGTGAAAATGCTGGACAGCGCCGCGTCTGAAATGGCGATGATCACAGGCCAGAAACCGGTCATCACCAAGGCAAGGAAATCCATAGCGACCTTCAAGCTGCGTCAGGGCATGCCCATCGGCTGTTCGGTCACCTTAAGAAAAGAAGTGATGTATGAATTTTTTGACCGGCTGGTCAATGTAGCTTTGCCGAAAGTCAGAGATTTCAGGGGGATTTCGCGTACAGCTTTTGACGGCAGAGGGAATTATTCTCTCGGTCTTCATGAACAGATCATTTTTCCTGAAATTGAATACGACAAGGTTGAGAAAATCAAGGGAATGAATATCACCATCGTAACGACGGCCCGGACGGACGCAGAAGCCCGGATGCTGCTTCAGCTGATGGGTGTCCCTTTCAAGAATTAACGAGGAAGTTCCGGAGGAATAACGCGTGGCGAAAAAGTCATTAGTTGCAAAGGCAAAAAGAAAACCGAAGTTTGCGGTCAGGGAATACAACCGCTGTCAGATTTGCGGCAGACCGCGCGCCTATTACAGAAAGTTTGAAATGTGTAGAATTTGTTTGAGGAAACTCTCCCTACAGGGCGAGCTTCCCGGTGTCATAAAGTCAAGCTGGTAATTTTAGTTGGAGGAGAAAAAGCATGGGGATGACAGATCCTATCGCCGATATGCTGACCAGGATTCGTAACGGAAACAAAGCGCGCTTTAAAAGTGTTAATGTGCGTATGTCGCAGATGAACTTAAATATCGCCAAAGTTCTGAAATCATCCGGTTATATAAGCAATTACGATGTCGTGAAAGATGAAAAGGGGCATCCGCTGTTAAAGATCGCGCTTAAGTACCCGGATACGAAACGGACCGTCATCACCGAAATAAAAAGAGTGAGCAAGCCTGGACGCAGGGTTTATGTGCCGGCGGACGGTATTCCGAAAGTACTCAACGGCCTGGGCATTGCGATTCTTTCGACCTCACGCGGCGTCATTACGGACCAGGAAGCCAGAGAGCTCAATGTCGGAGGAGAAGTTCTTTGCAACATTTGGTAGTTAAACTGCAGATTATAAACGGGAGTTCTAGTTCATGTCGCGAATAGGTAAAAAACCGGTCACGATACCAAAAGGAGTGAAAATCACTCACAGTGAGGGTGTGGTCAAAGTTGAAGGGCCCAAAGGCGTGCTGTCTTCTAAATTGCCGGAGGGTGTTGTGCTGAAGCTTGCCGATGGTCAGATGACCATAGAGAGGGCCTCCGATGATCGTCTCGCCCGTTCATATCACGGCCTGGCCAGAACGCTGATCAGCAATATGGTTACCGGAGTGGATACAGGTTTTCAGAAGGCGCTGGAGATATCCGGTGTCGGCTATCGCGCCGAGCTTACCGGTTCGACCCTCAAACTCGTTTTGGGTTTTTCCAGCCCTGTCGAATACGGCATTCCCAAGGGAATCGATTTGACGATCGACAAGCAGGTCAATCTGGTAGTTTCCGGAGTCGACAGAGAGTTGGTCGGTCGGGTGGCCTCGGAAATCAGAGCGCTCAAAAAGCCGGAACCATACAAGGGAAAAGGCATCAAGTATGTAGGCGAGTATATCCGCCGCAAAGCCGGCAAGGCGGCAGGTGCAAAGTAGAAATTTATTAAATATCAGGTTCGAGAGGTGGAACATTGGCTTCCAAAAAGACGCTGAAAGTCAGAGCAAAAAGAGAAAAACGGGTCAGAGGAAAACTTACGGGCACGCCCGACAGGCCCCGCCTTTCTGTTTTCCGGTCGGATAAGCATATCTATGCGCAGGTGATCAATGACGCACAGGGAACGACGCTGACGGCGGCATCCACGCTGAGCAAAGAGCTCGCGGGTAAGCTAAAAGGCATAAAAAAAGTTGATGTCGCCCGTGAAGTCGGCAAGTTGATTGCTGCGCGTCTGCAAGCCCAGGGCATCGATAAAGTTGTTTTTGATAGAGGCAGATTTCTCTATCATGGCCGCGTGAAAGCATTGGCCGAGGCTGCGCGGGAAAGTGGACTTAAATTTTAATCATCGGATTGTACAGGACTCATGATCAGAGAAGAAACTATTGAAGCCAGAGAAATGAAGGAAATGGAGCTCCTTGACCGGGTAATTGCCATCAATCGGACGGCAAAAGTCGTTAAGGGGGGGAGGCGGTTTCGTTTCAGTGCGATCGTCGTGGTCGGAGACGGCCAGGGCATGGTGGGCACGGGACTGGGCAAGGCGCATGAAGTACCGGAAGCCATCCGCAAGGGAATGGAAATGGCCAAAAAAACTATGACCAGGATTGCGGTGACGGACAGAACAATTCCTCATGAGGTCATAGGCAGATTCGGCGCGGGCAAGGTGCTGCTCAAGCCGGCTTCGGAGGGGACCGGCCTGATTGCCGGCGGCGCCGTAAGGGCGGTTCTGGAAGTTGCCGGCGTCCATAATGTTTTGACAAAATGCCTCGGCTCGCATAATCCGCATAACCTGGTCAAAGCCACCGTAGAGGGGCTTTGTCAGTTGAAGGACCCGGCGGAAATTGCCGCTCGGCGGGGCAGGTAGGAAAGTTGACGAGGGTGTGAATACTGTGGGCAAGAAGCTAAAAGTCAAGATGGTAAGAAGTGTTATCGCGCGGCCGGAAAAACAGAAAAAAATCATACGCGGTCTCGGCCTGAGAAAGATCAACGGTACGGTCGAACTGCTTGATACCCCGGAAATTCGCGGCATGATCAACAAGGTAAGCCACTTGGTTTCCGTGGAAGAGATTAAGGAGTAAGGTTTATGGATCTGAGTTCCCTCAAAGCGCCGGCCGGTGCGACCAGGAAAAGAAAAAGAGTAGGCAGAGGCAATGCCTCCGGCCACGGGGGCACGTCCGGTAAAGGACATAAAGGGCAGAAATCACGTTCCGGCGGCGGGGTGCGCGACGGTTTTGAAGGCGGGCAGATGCCCATGGCGCGCAGGCTGCCGAAAAGAGGTTTCCGAAATCCTTTTCGGCAAAGTTATGTCGCCGTGAATCTTTCGGACCTTTCTCGCGTATTTGAAAAGGACGCGCTCATCGACGAGGCGGCCATTCTTGCCAGCGGTCTGGTGAAGAAAAAAAGAGACGGAATCAAGATTCTGGCCAAAGGTGAAATCAATTTTCCCGTGACAGTGAAAATGGCTAAAATCAGCATGGCCGCCAAAGCCAAAATAACCGCTGCAGGCGGGTCCGTGGAAGAGGTAATCTGAATTGTTAGAAGGACTGGGTGGCGTTTCCAAAATTCCTGAGCTGCAAAGAAGAATCCTGTTTACTTTGCTTCTTCTGGCCGTGTACCGCATCGGTGTGTTCATTCCTACACCGGGAATAGACAACACCGCGCTTTTGGCCTTTTTTGAACACGCGCGCGGATCGATGATGGGGCTTATGGACCTTTTCACAGGCGGAGCTTTGAGCTCATTTTCCATTTTCGCCCTGGGCATCATGCCGTATATCACTTCGTCGATTATTCTCAGCCTGCTGACGGTTGCCATTCCGCACCTGGAGAAACTCTCCAAGGAAGGCGAGAGCGGGCGCCGCAAGATCACCCAGTACACGCGCTATGGTACGGTGGGACTCAGCATCATACAGGGCTTCGGTATTGCCTGGGGATTGCAGCAGATGGCCAGCCCAACGGGTGCCCCCATCGTTTTGCATGCCGGCTGGGGTTTCATCATCATGACGATCATCACTCTGACGTCCGGAACGTCGTTTCTGATGTGGCTGGGTGAGACCATGACCGAAAAGGGCATCGGCAACGGGATATCCCTGATTATTTTCGCGGGAATCGTCTGCAGGCTTCCTGCTGGAATCAGCAGAACCTGGAGTCTGTACTCGTCGGGTGAAATCCACTTCCTCATGGTTGTTCTTTTGGGGATTTTCATGGTGGCGGTGATCGGCGCGATCGTTTATGTCGAGGCGGCGCAACGAAGAATTCCCGTCCAATACGCAAAAAGAATTGTCGGAAGAAAAATGTACGGCGGGCAGACGACTCATCTGCCCCTCAAGATAAATTCCTCTGGGGTTATCCCACCGATTTTCGCTTCGTCGGTGATCATGTTTCCCGCGACGATCGCCAATTTCGCGCCGGCCGGCCTGATGAAGACCATTTCCGGATATTTAATGCCGGGCAGAATAGGCTATGAAATTTTATTTGTCGCCCTGATTTTCTTCTTCTGTTTCTTCTACACGGCGGTCACGATCAAGCCCGATGATATGGCAGACAATATGAAAAAATTCGGCGGATACGTCCCCGGGATACGGCCCGGTAAAAAAACCGCCGAGTATATCGAAGAAATACTCGAGAGGCTCACGTTCAGCGGCGCGATCTATGTTTCCATTATCTGCGTTTTGCCCAGCGTGCTGATTTCCAAATTTAACACACCTTTCTATTTCGGCGGGACGTCGCTTCTCATTGTTGTGGGTGTGGCAATGGACACGGCCAGCCAGATCGAGTCGCATTTGCTGACCCGTCAGTATGAAGGTTTTATGAAAAAGGGACATATGGCGAGGCGCCGGTAAATGCGCTTTTACGGCAAGGGTTGAAGCTCATGGTTATTTTGAAACAGCCGGACGAAATTGAAAAAGCCAGGGCAAGCAACCGGATTGTTGCGGAAGTGTTGAGTGTTCTGCGGGAAAAAGTCAAACCGGGCGTGACCACGCTCGAGCTTGATCAAATCGCGGAAACCATTGTCGAAAAACGTGGAGCCAGGCCGGCCTTTAAAGGTTATCGCGGTTATCCCTACGCTCTTTGTGCTTCGGTCAATGAAGAGGTGGTGCATGGTATGCCATCGAAGCGGGTCCTGGTCGAAGGCGACATTATCGGGCTGGATTTCGGTGTTTACCACCAGGGATTTTACGGCGATTCGGCCATTACTCTGCCCGTTGGGCGTGTGAGCGGGAAGGCTGCAAGGCTCATGGAAATAACCGAGCGGAGTTTGCAGGCAGCCATTTTACATGCCTGTCCCGGCAATCGCCTCGGGGATATCTCCGCCGCGGTTCAGCAGACGGTGGAAGCGGCTGGTTATTCGGTTGTGCGGGATTTTGTAGGTCACGGGATAGGCAGAGACATGCACGAAGATCCCCAGATTCCGAATTTCGGCAAGAAAGGGCGCGGGATCGAACTCAAGGCGGGCATGATTCTCGCTATTGAGCCGATGGTGAATGAAGGCAGCTACAGTGTTAATGTTTTATCGGACGGTTGGACCGTCGTGACGCAAGATGGAAGCTTGTCGGCTCATTTCGAGCATTCGGTTGCCATCACAGAAAACGGTCCGGATATTCTCAGCAGGTTGAATTGACTTGTTTCGAGCATGGTGGTACACAGTTAAATGGCCAAAGAAGATGCAATAGAAGTTGAAGGCCGGGTTCTCGAGCCGTTGCCGAACGCAATGTTCCGCGTCGAGCTGGAAAACGGGCATAAAGTTCTGGCTCATATTTCCGGTAAAATGCGGATGCATTTTATTAAAATACTGCCGGGGGATAAAGTTACGGTCGAGCTATCCCCGTACGACCTGACCCGGGGCCGGATTACTTACAGAACCAAGTAAGGAGTTTGAAGTGAAAGTAAGATCGTCAGTGAAAAAAATATGCGAGAAGTGCAAAATTGTGAAACGCAAGGGTGTTTTGCGCGTTATCTGCGAAAACCCGAAACACAAGCAGCGCCAGGGATAGTTTTACATAATTCAGGAGGTTACAGGTGGCAAGAATTTCAGGTGTTGATTTACCCAAGAACAAAAGAATGGAAGTCGCTTTGACCTATATCTACGGTATCGGAAAAACCAGGGCAAAGCAGATCCTCAAAGAGTCGGGAGTCAGCCCGGATACGAAAACCGACGAACTGGCGGATTCTGAAATTTCGGCAATCAGAAGCATTATCGACAAAGAAGGCAAGGTTGAAGGTGATCTGCGTCGCGAAGTTTCCATGTCAATCAAGCGCTTGATGGATATCGGCGCGTATCGCGGTCTGCGCCATCGCAAGGGGTTACCGGTGCGGGGGCAGAGGACGCACACCAACGGCAGGACGAGAAAAGGCCCCAGAAGAGCCATCGCGGGCAAGAAAAAGTAACAACTTAAAGATTATTTTCGACCGGAGGAGAAATGGCCAAAGCGGTAAGAAAAACAGGTAAGAAAAAGGAAAAGAAAAACATTACAGACGGAGTGGCCCATATTCAGTCCACTTTCAATAACACCATTATCACGATTACGGACATGACCGGCAATGTCATCTCCTGGTCTTCTTCCGGTCTGCAGGGATTTAAAGGGTCGCGTAAAAGTACGCCGTTTGCCGCGCAGATGGCGGCCGAAGATGCGGTCCGCAAGGCTAAGGAGCACGGCATGAGAAGGGTGCAGGTATATATCAAGGGGCCGGGCGCCGGGCGGGAATCGGCGCTGCGGTCTTTGCAGTTGGCCGGACTGACGATTACCATGATCCGTGACGTGACGCCGGTTCCGCATAACGGCTGCAGACCCCCGAAGCGGCGCAGAGTATAAAAAATATTTTATAATGATTTAAAACTAAAGGGAGGCGTTTTTTGGCAAGGTATACTGATTCTTCATGCAGATTGTGTCGCCGGGAAGGCTTGAAGCTTTTTTTGAAGGGCGATCGTTGTTATTCGGAGAAGTGCTCCTTCGAGAGAAGAGGCTACGCTCCGGGAGACCATGGCCAGTCCCACAGAAAACAAAATTCGGACTATGGTACCCAGCTGCGGGAAAAACAAAAGCTCAAAAGAATGTACGGACTTTTGGAAAAGCAGTTCCACGGCTACTTTGTGCGGGCCGACCGACAGAAGGGCATCACCGGTACTAATCTCCTGGTGCTGCTGGAGCGCAGGCTGGACAATATGGTCTTTCGCCTCGGTTTCGCCAATTCCCGGGTGGAGGCCAGGCAGCTGGTGGGCCACAGACACTTTCTGGTAAACGGCAAAACCGTCAATATACCGTCTTACCTTCTCAAGGCAGGTGATGAAATCACTGTCCGGGAAGGGTCCCGAAAGATAAACCGGATACAAGAAGCAATGGAAACCGTGGCCAGACGCGGCATCCCGCATTGGCTGGAACTGGATAAAGACAACTTCAAGGCAACCGTTAAAGTGCTGCCGGTACGCGAAGATTTAACCATGCCGGTCGAAGAGCAGCTTGTTGTTGAGCTTTATTCAAAATAAACAGAGTTTTCAGTATCCATTAAACCAGCTTGAAAATGGGGTTAATTATGCAGAGAAACTGGTCGAGTTTGATTCGTCCCAAACGTGTTGATGTCGATGAAGCGACACATACACGGTTTTACGGAGAATTTACAATTCAGCCTTTGGAAAGAGGATTTGGTATAACCCTGGGCAATGCGTTGAGGAGAGTTCTTTTGTCCTCCATTCAGGGGGCCGCGATCACTTCGATAAAAATTGACGGGGTCTTGCACGAGTTTTCGACGATTCCAGGAATCAAGGAAGATGTTACGGATATTATTTTAAATCTCAAAGGCGTTCGCTTCAAACTCGGTTCGGCAGACACGAAAAATGTGTCGCTCGACGTGACGAGCACGGGCGTCGTAACGGCGGCGGATATTGTTACGGATGGAACGGTGGAGGTGCTCAATCCCGACCATTACATCGCCACAATATCGGGCGGCGGCAGCTTGAAGGCTCAAATGGTCGTAAAGACGGGCAAGGGCTATCTCCCGGCAAAAAAAGAACTAGAGCCCGATCAGCCTGCCGGCACCATCAATACCGACGCGATTTTTTCTCCTATCAAGAAAGTCAATTATGTCGTTTCGCACGCCCGTGTCGGCCAGATAACGGACTATGACAAACTGGTCATGGAGATCTGGACCGATGGCAGCATTGCTCCGGCAGACGCCATGGCTTTCTCGGCAAAAATACTCAAGCAGCAGCTTGATGTCTTTATCAACTTCGAAGAACTTGATGAAGAAGAGATCATGCCCGAACCTGAAGGTGAAACGGAAAATCTTACTGAAATCCTGTCGCGCTCCGTTGAAGATCTTGAACTGTCCGTGCGTTCGGCCAACTGCCTGAAAAACGCGGGTATCAACACCATCGGAGAGCTGGTTCAGCGTACGGAAGCGGACATGCTCAAGACGAAAAATTTCGGCCGCAAGTCACTTTCTGAGCTCAAAGACATTTTGAGCGAATACGGTCTGGTTTTCGGGATGAAGCTGGAAGAGGAATCCTGAACAGCCGCGGAAAACACAAAGAAATAATTACCGATCGTAAGGTTTGACAGTCAGGAAAGGAAAATTTAAAAATGTATCACGGTAAGGCGGGAAGAAAGCTGGGACGGACGTCCAGTCACCGGGAAGCCATGTTCCGGAATATGGTGACATCCATAATAAAACACGAGAGCATCCGCACCACGGATACCATTGCCAAAGAGTTGCGCAAGCTGGCGGACAACATGATCACACTGGGCAAGAGGGGCGATCTGCATGCCAGGCGTCAGGCTCTGGCGATTGTGCGTGACAGACAGATGGTCGACAAACTGTTCGGTGAGCTTGCCGGGCGTTTCCGCGACCGCGCCGGCGGATACACGCGCATCGTGAAGGTCGGCTATCGCTTCGGCGACAATGCCCCTGTTTCCATCATTGAATATCTCCCCGATGAGAAGACCAAGGAAAAGGTAAAATCCAAGCGCAAAGCTAAAGAAAATAAAGAACAATAGCGTCGATTCGTTTAAGTGATAAGTCAAAAGGCGGGATAATTATCCCGCCTTTTTTATGGTTGTTTTTTTTAATTAAAAAATGTAATTCTGCCATGGGCAGGCGTGAAGGGGCGACTTGCGCCGACAGCGCTGTGTCGTCGCAAACCTTAACAGATCCGACCGGTTTATGTGGAGGAATCGACCATGGCAGAAAAAAAAATAGGTGAGGTGGTAAAATTTTTCGCCAAACCATCCGTGGCTGCTGTACGCATCACAGAAGGCGAATTGCACGTTGGTGACAGTGTGAAATTTTCCGGCCATACGACGGAATTTACCGATGTGATCCAGTCCATGGAGGTTGACAACAAACCCGTGCAAAAAGCGACAGTCGGCCAGTCCATCGGCATGAAAGTTTCCGACCGGGTGCGCCCTGGTGACGAAGTGTTTAAAGTTACGGCCGATTGACTCCGGCCCTTACCCTTGCCGCTTTTTACGATGGTTGTGCCGCGATCCATTTTTGTAGTGTTTTGATTTATTTTAATTAATTCACCCGGTATTGATGGACTTTTATAATCTGGTGCCGGTGCTGCTTGATCTGTAACAGCCGGCGGGCCGCGGATTGAACAATTTTGCCGACAAAGGAACTCTAATGGAAAGTCAAATTGCCAGGGCTGTTCGTCTAAAATATGAACCGGTGGCCCTTTTGTGGTCCGATGATAAACCGGACGGGGCCATGCAGTTTTCCGAGGGCAAATGGGGCTGCGTAATGTGGCTGGTTGCCTCTGCCGCTAAAGGGAGAACGTCTGTGGCCGACATTAAGACTTTCGGATGCTTCGGTGGCGGCGTGGGACTGGGTTTTGGTAACCAGTATAAAAACTTTCCAGGAGGTGAAGAAGGTTTTTGTCATTTCCTGTCGTCGGGCAACGCCTCCCGGCCGGGCGGTGTCGCGGCGGCCGAGCAACTCAAGCCTTTTATGACGAAGGAAAGCCACGAAAACTTCTTAAACGGTGAGCGCTACATCAATACCCCTGAAAATGTCCGGAAATTTATCGACGCGTTGCCGATGACCGAGATACCCGCGAAGTACGTCGTCTTCAAGCCCCTTTCCGCCGTTGATCCATCAAAGGAAAAACCGCAGACGATTATTTTCTTTGTCGATCCGGATCAGTTTTCCGCCTTGACGGTGCTGGCCAATTACGGTCGCGGCGACAATGAAAATGTGATCATCCCTTACGCCGCCGGCTGTCAAGTCATCGGTATCTATCCCTATCGCGAGGCAAAATCGGACCGGCCCCGCGCGGTGGCGGGACTGACTGACCTTTCCGCCCGTCTGTATGTACGCAAGCAACTGGGTGAGACAAATTTTATGACTTTTGCCGTTCCCTTCGCGCTGTTTGAGGAAATGGAAAACAATGTTTCCGGATCTTTTCTGGAGCGCCACACCTGGCAGGCCCTGCTTGCGTCAAAATGATAATTGTATTTTGAAAACGAACCCAAATGCAGATAATGCCGGCCGGTACGCAGCCGGCGCTTTTACGATATAGATTTGTGCTGACTGATTTTCGGCCGACCAGTTGAGCGTAACGCGTTTTTTTCATTGTACGGCATATCGATGACGTACATAAGATCCGAAAGGTTTAAAGCTCAAAAGGTCGTGGGTCAGCTCGCACAAAATCATTGTCTGTAAAACCGGGGTGTGCTAACTAAATTCGAAGTTATTACAATACGATGCCGCGGGTGGCGGGGGTTGTGCATGAAAATACGCGTGTTGGGTTGTCACGGTTCTCAACTGCCTGATTTCAATACAACAAGCTTTCTGATTGAAAACAGAATTCTTATCGATGCGGGAACCGTTACCCCGGTGCTGTCGCTCAGACAGCAGCTTTTTATTGATTATGTTTTTGTCACGCACGCGCATCTGGATCATGTGCGTGACATTGTGTTTCTTGTTGATAATTTGTATTATGCCGGCCGCAAAAGACCGCTTACCGTGGTAAGCAGCAAAGGCATTATCGATAGCCTTCGTCGTCACCTGTTCAATAATGTAATCTGGCCTGATTTTTCGCGAATTCCCAGCGTTGCTGAGCCATTGCTCAAGTTTCAGACTGTAAGTCCCGGAAGGAAAAAACAGTTTGGCGGTTTTCAGGTCAAGGCTTTGCAACTTGATCACACGGTGGAGAGTCTGGGCTTCCTGATAGAGCATGGGAAAAAAGCCGTTTTGTTTCTGGGTGACACGGGACCGACGGAAAATGTCTGGAAGGCGGCTGCGGCAGTCGAAGGGCTGAAGGCGGTTTTTCTGGAAACGTCTCTGCCCGGCGGCATGCAGGAAACAGCAGACAAGACGGGCCACCTCACGCCTGTGACGCTTGCCGCCGAGCTGAAAAAAATGAACAGGATCGAACCGGATATTTACATCCACCACATAAAGCCCCAGTATGCAAGTGCGATTCGCCGTGAAATTCTTTCACTCCGGGATAAAAAAATTCACATTGTCAAAGACGGTCAGGTTATTCGTCTTTAATGCGCCGGCTCCCAGATGAATAAATTCGACCCAGATGCCTACCTTTCCGGCCTGAATATCAACGTGATGCACTTCGGCCTCGAGTCCGTAACCGCGCTTCTAAAGCGCTTCGGCAGCCCCCAAAACTCCTGCAGGACGATTCTGGTGGGAGGCACCAACGGCAAAGGCTCGACGGCGGCAATGATCGCCTCTGTGCTGAAGCGGGGCGGCTACAAGACAGGTCTTTACACTTCGCCCCATCTGGCAGATGTGCGCGAAAGAATTGTCATTGACGGCAAGAAGATCCCTTTTAATAAATTCGCCGCCATTGTGGCACAAATCAGTGAAGCGGCACCTCTGCCCGTGACCTACTTTGAAGTTCTGACCGCGGCGGCATTTATTCATTTTCAGCGCGAGCAGGTGGACATTGCCGTGATGGAGGTCGGCCTCGGCGGCAGGCTCGACGCGACCAATGTCTGCCGTCCGGTGGTTTCGGTCATTACCAATATCGGCCTGGAGCACACGGCCGTGTTGGGAAGGACACTTTCGGGCATCGCCGCCGAAAAAGCCGGAATTGTCCGGCCCTCGGGAGTATGCCTAACCGGTGCAGTGCAGAAAAAAGCCGTGGAGGTCATTTCTTGGGTCTGCCGCCAGAGAGAGGCGAAACTTTATCGTCTCGGGAGAGACTTCAGAATCATCAGACGCAGGGGCGGCGCCGCAGATTATCTGGGAATAAACCGCCGCATCAAAGGGATCAGACTTTCCCTGCCGGGCGCTCATCAATGGTCCAATGCCGCGCTCGCGCTGGCCGCTGTCGAGATTGTGGAAAAAACCGGATACCCCCTTACGGACGAGGCAGTTTGCACCGGCCTGGAAAATACGCGCTGGGAGGCGCGCATGGAGGTCTTGTGCGACAGGCCCCTGTTTCTTCTCGACGGTGCTCATAACCCGTCGGGCATTGCCGCTTTGTGCCGTTCATTGCGGCATGATTTTCCCCGGCGCAGGCTGATGCTGATTTTTGCCGCGCTGGCGGATAAAGACTGCAAAAGAATGCTGCAGAAAATTGTGCCGCTGGCAGACACCACCTTTTTGCCGGCGCTGCGCTCTGAGCGCGCCGTTGCTCCCGGCGCGCTGGCGCGCATCGTGGAAAGTCTGGGAGGAAGAGCCGTTGTGGTGCGTAGCCCCGACGAGGCCGCCGACATGGCTTTGTCACAAGTGGGCGAGGATGATATGATCTGTGCTGCAGGCTCCCTTTATCTGGCCGGAGAGATAAAACAGACATTTCAACAAACACATTCTTGTGGTAAGGCATAACGCGAAAAATCAGTATAAAAGGTGGCTTTGGTTTGCTCAACAACTTCGAACATCATTGCCTGCGGGTTGCCGTCGCCTGTCTGATCCTCCTTTGCTGTCGCCCGGCATGGGCGCAGGACTTGAAGCTGCCTTCGGATGCTCCGGTCAGAATCGAGGCGGACAATCTGGCTTACGACAATGAGCGGGATGTTTACTCAGCGGCGGGCAATGTCGTTATTCACTATGGTGACGGCACACTGACGGCCCAATATGTGGAGTATGACCGTAAAAACAATCTGGCGACTGCCCGGGACGGGGCTTTTTTGAAAATGGAGGAGGATACGCTTGCCGGCGAAAAAATCGTCGTCAATCTTCAGGACAAAACCGGTGTGGCCTACAACTCCAGAGTCTTTTACGCGCGCAATCATTTTTACATCTCGGGAGAGCGGATAGAAAAAACAGGCGAGAGTACCTACACGATCGAGCAGCCGGTTGCGACGACCTGCGACGGAGACAACCCGGACTGGAAAATAGCCGGCAGCTCCATGAGCGTCACGCTGGAGGGATACGGATGGGTGAAGAATGCGCGCCTCTTGACCAAAGACATACCTGTTTTATATACGCCAATCGTTGCCTTTCCCGCAAAAACCAAACGCCAGACAGGTTTTCTCTTTCCATACCTTTCCCATTCGAAAAACAAGGGCGGGATAGATGTCGAGCTTCCTTTTTTCTGGGTGATCACCCAACAGATGGACGCCACCTTTTATCCCCGTTTCATCGAGAAGAGGGGCTTTCAAGGGGGAATGGAATTGCGCTACTTCGCCGGTTCGTCTTCCTTCGGCACCCTCTACGGTGATTTCATGGCCGACCGCAAGAATGTTTACGAAACCGGCCCCGGGGAGCTTGCCCGGGACTGGCAGGGTACGCACAAGCGCTGGTCCTATTATCTGAATCATTATACCGAATTTGAACCTCAGTTTTATATCCGGACCGATTTGCGTCGTGTTTCCGACCCCTGGTATTTCCGTGATTTCGATTCCCATAACTATTATCTGAGCAATTACTCGGCTTCCGAGGACGACCCGTTCAGGAAAGTTCCCTTCCAGGGAAACGCCTCTTTGCCGTCTCTGGAGTCCACCGCGCGCGTGTTCAAGGGCTGGGATAATTTCAACCTGATGGGGCGCATAGGTTATCGCGATGATTTTTCCACACCGAGCAACAGCCGCACCCTGCAGCAGTATCCGGAGATAATTTTCACCGGTATCAGACAGCCTCTTTTTTCCACCCCGGTTTATTATGAATTTACCGGCACTTATGATTATTTTTACCGGGGCGAGGGCAGAAAAGGACACTACATGGACATCGCCCCTTCCGTGTCATTGCCCTTGAGTGTTTCCGATTATCTGAAAATAACGCCGCAGCTGACGCTGCATGAGATTCTCTGGTATTCGAACCGCGAAAAAAGCGGGTATGACACGGGCAGGCGCGGCGACAGCAGGACGGTTATAAACGCGGGCTTCAATGTTTCGAGCCGGATGTTCCGCGTCTTTGATGTAAATCTTTTGGGATGGGATAAAATTCGTCATGAAATCAGACCGGAGATGGTTTATTCATATATCCCCCGCGTACGGCAGGATAAAATACTTCAAAGAGATGAAACGGGCAGTTCCTGGATATGGCAGGATTCAATTCCAGATTATATCCCCCGCATCAGCTCGATGCTCGATCCCTTTACGACTTTGGCCTGGAGCGACGGCGATGCTCTGATTGAGCAACACGCCGTGGCCTGGGCCCTGACCAACACGGTAACGGCCCGCTCCAGGGATAAAGACGGACCCTTCAGCTATCACGAGATGCTGCGGTTCAAGCTTTTTCAAGTGTATGACATCAACGAAGCGAAACGCGACACAACCTGGCCCGAGCAGAAAAGACGCCCCTTTTCCGATGTGGGGATAGAGCTTGACTTTCGGCCGCACCCGTACGTTTGGCTTGCGGCCCGTAACAGCTACAACCCTTACACGGGCTGGAAGGAAATGAATTACGATCTCGGTCTGCGCGACTGGCGTGGCGACACGCTGACTTTTGGGTACCGCTACACGCAAGACAGTGTGGAAGCAATCAGCATGGATCTCAAAGCCGTTATTACCGAGCGCTTGAGTGGACGGGTGGCGCTCAGGCTCGACCGCCTCCATCACCACAACATTGAAAGCACAGTGGGGTTCATGTACAACCACCAGTGCTGGGGGCTCGGGGCGGACTACACCAAAACGTACGACGACCAGAGGATAATGATCAAGGTGTCTCTGGCCGGGCTGGGCATGCTGCAGATATGATTGAATGTTTTCAACCCGCTGGCTCACGCTTTGCGCGTGTGCCGGCGGGCCTTCTGTGGCGGGGCCAAACAAAGTTTTTTCTTGACAAAACGAAGCGAATTGCATAAAAGTATTCTTTAATTTTTAAGGGAAGTGACGGTTTGATATGAAGACGTTTTCAGCAAAAGCAAAGGAAGTCAAACAGGACTGGTACGTGGTAGATGCCTCCGGCAAAGTATTGGGAAGGCTCGCCAGCGAGATTGCCGTCCGTCTGCGCGGCAAGCACAAGGCCATTTACACGCCTCATGTAGATACAGGCGATTTTATCGTGGTCGTGAACGCACAGAAAATCAGTCTGAGCGGTAAAAAACTTACCGACAAGATGTACTATTCTCATTCCGGTTATCCGGGCGGGCTGAAAGAAACGACAGCCGGTAAGATGCTTTCGGAAAAGCCGGAGAATTTAATCCGCATAGCAGTGGCCGGCATGCTGCCCAAAAACAGCCTCGGCCGCAAAATGCTCAAGAAGCTCAAGATTTACAGCGGAGGAACCCATCCTCATGAAGCCCAGTGCCCGCAGGCATGGACGATGTAATGACCGGAGAAACAATTTTTTGATTTGGAGAACTCATGACAGCAGAACGTTTTTACGCTACAGGTAAAAGAAAAAGTGCAATCGCCCGCGTTTATATGAAGCCGGGCAGCGGCAACATTGTCGTCAATAAAAGAAGCTATGAGGAATATTTTCCCCGTCCCAGTCTGAAAATGATCATTCGCCAGCCGCTGGAAATTACCGGCAAGAACAATCAGTTCGATTTTTACATCAACGTTGCCGGAGGCGGCGTTGCCGGACAGGCGGGCGCGGTGAAGCACGGCATTTCGAAGGCGCTTCTTGCCGCCGACGCTGATTTACGGCCCATCCTGAAAAAGGCGGGTTTCCTGACGCGCGACGCGCGTGTTGTCGAAAGGAAAAAATACGGACAGCCGGGCGCACGAAAGAGATTCCAGTTTTCCAAGCGTTAATGTTCAGGGGGCTTTCAGGCCCCCTTTTTTTTGGAGAGTCTTATGAAAATTAAAGCAGCTGTTTACGGAGCCAGCGGTTATACGGGCCAGGAGCTCATCAGAATATTGTCACGCCACCCGGAGGTACAGTTGACGGCCGTCACGTCCAGGCGCTACGCGGGCGTGCCGGTGGCCAAAGTCTTTCCGTCTCTTGCCGGCTTCACCTCGCTTGTGTATGCGGATGCCACACCGCAGGAGATTGCCGCACTGTGTGATGTCGTTTTTCTTGCCCTGCCGCACGGGGTTTCCATGGAGATCGCGCCCGCCTTTGTCGAGGCGGGCAGAAAGGTCATTGATCTTTCCGCCGATTACCGTCTGCGAGATTTAGCCGAATATGAAAAGTGGTATGTACCCCACAAAAGCGCCGCTCTTATCGGGCAGGCGGTTTACGGCCTTCCCGAGCTGTACCGGCGGCAGATAGACAAGGCGGGCCTGATTGCCAATCCCGGCTGCTACCCGACATGCATCATTCTGGGGCTGGCGCCGCTTCTGAAAAACGGCCTGATCGAGGTTGATTCCATTATCGCCGATTGTGCCTCGGGCGTAAGCGGCGCCGGGCGGGATCCGGTTGTCGGCTCACTGTTTTGCGAGGTGGACGGAGGATACAAGGCATACAAAGTGGGTAATCACCGCCACACGCCTGAAATTGAACAGGAGCTGGGCGTTCTGGCCGGCGAGAGCTTCGCGGTCAGTTTCACGCCTCATCTGCTGCCGGTGAAAAGAGGCATTCTGAGCACGATTTACGCCACCCTCAAACGGGACATATCCACGGCCGGGCTGCAGGACATCTATGCTTCTTTTTATGAAGTGGAAAAGTTTGTGCGTGTGCTGCCGGCAGGCGACATTCCCAACATATCATCCGTATGCGGGTCGAATTACTGTGACGTCGGGATGGTTTGCGATCCCAGGACCGGCCGCGTCATTGTCGTATCCGCGATTGACAATCTGGTCAAAGGAGCGGCCGGGCAGGCTGTGCAGAACATGAACATAATCTTCGGGCTGCCGGAGGAGAGCGGACTGGCGGCGGTTCCCGTTTATCCCTGATTAAGGAAAAAAATGGCGCAAAAAATTTACAACACGAAAACGAGACGCAAGGAAGTGTTACAGCCTCTGCACGAAGGCGCGATAGGAATATACGTCTGCGGCATAACGGCCTATGATCTCTGTCATATCGGACACGCGCGCGCCGCCGTTGTTTTTGACGTTATTTTCCGCCATCTGAAGGCCCGCGGCTATCAGGTGACGTACGTGAAAAACTTTACAGATATCGACGACAAGATCATTGAACGGGCCGGTCGCGAGGGCGTTACCACCGGCCAGTTAAGTGAACGCTACATCCGCCTGCATGATGAGGACATGGCCGCGCTGAATGTTTTAACCCCTACCGTGACGCCTAAAGCCACCGAGCACATGGCGGAGATGATCGAGCTGATCAAAATGCTCGAGCAAAAGGGCATCGCCTACGAGGCGGACGGTGATGTATTTTTCGGCGTTGATCGCTATCCCGCTTACGGAGGGTTATCCGGCCGCAAGCTTGACGACATGATGGCCGGAGCGCGCGTGGACATCAATGACAAAAAACGCAATCCCCTGGATTTTGTTTTATGGAAAAAAAGTAAGGAGGGAGAGCCCTCCTGGGACAGCCCCTGGGGGAAGGGCAGGCCGGGCTGGCACATCGAGTGTTCGGCGATGAGCCGCCGCTATCTGGGGGATACGTTCGACATCCACGGAGGAGGCGAGGACCTGGTTTTTCCACATCACGAAAATGAAGCTGCGCAGTCCGAGGCGGCAACCGGCAAGCCGTTTGCCCGCTACTGGCTGCATAACGGTTTTGTTAAAATAAACGCCGAGAAAATGTCCAAGTCGCTGGGCAATACCTTTTCCATCCGTGACATGATCAGCCGCTATCACCCGGAGGTGCTGCGCCTGTTCATGCTTCAAAGCCATTACCGCAGCCCCGTCGATTTTTCGGAGGATTCCCTCAAAGAGGCCAGAGCCGCGCTGATTCGCGGTTACACAGCCCTGCAGGCGCTCAAGGAGGCGAAAAAGCAGGCCGGCAATCAAGATGTCGGGGGGCAAAGGGAGTCCGGGTCGGACGAGGCCGGCCGCTGGGATGAATTCGTGAGCAAGTTTGACATGGCGCTCGATGATGACTTCAATACGGCGCAGGCTCTGGGATATGTTTTTGAAGCGGCCCGTCAGGCCAATCAGATTGCCGCGGCAGGAAAAAAGATGCCTGACGCAGCCCTCAGGGCACAGCTCGATATCGCCGCCGGCGCGTTTGTCCATTTCGGCAATGTGCTGGGTGTTTTTCAGTCCGACCCGGATGAATTTTTCATGGCCGACCGCTCCATAGAAGCGGGTAAAAGCGGCCTGGATGTCTCATGGGTGGAGATGATGATTGCCAAAAGGCAAAAGGCACGCGACGATAAGGACTGGACGCTGGCCGACGATATCCGCAAAGAACTCGCCGACAAAAATATTATGCTCAAAGATTCAGCCGGCCGCACCGTCTGGTCAGTCGACTAGACCATCTGCAGGCTGCTTTCCCGCCGGCACGCGGCGCTTTCCTGCGGGCGCGTCCGCCGCGATGATATGCCGTGTCTGCCGAAATGTATGGAAAAAAGCAGCGACAGTGGTATATACTTTTAAAGTTGAAAACATTTCTGTCATTATGAAAAAAACTTCGTCAAAGTGAGGCGGGCATGAAAAATACATGGGGCAAATTGTCGGTATTTGCGGTCATTTTCATCGTACTTTTTGCCGTGTTCGGTACTCACTCCGCAAGCAGGGAGTCCGCACCGGACAAGAGCATTTATAAGAACCTCAAAACATTCAATGAGGTTCTGGATATCGTACAGAAAAACTATGTGGATGAAGTCGATCTTGGCGCTTTGATTCAGGGAGCGGTAAACGGCATGATCAAAACCCTTGACCCGCACAGCACTTTTATGACTGCTGACCTTTATAAGGAACTTGAAGTGGAAACTCAAGGGCAGTTCGGCGGCATAGGCATCGAGATCACCATCCTGCGCGATGTGCTGACGGTTGTTTCGCCGATCGAGGATACGCCGGCTTTCAATGCGGGCGTGCTTTCCGGCGATCAGATTATCAAAATCGACGGAAAATCCACAAAAGATATTACCATCATGGAAGCGGTGAAAAAACTGCGCGGCCCGAAAGGCTCCCAGGTCACCATCACCATCATGAGGGAAAACACGCCCCAGCCGCGGGACATCACACTGACGCGGGCGATGATCCAGATCAAAAGCGTGAAGGCGAAAATATTTGATGATCATATCGGCTATATCCGTCTTGCCTCCTTTCACGAAAGAACAGCCGCGGACCTGCGCAAAGCGCTCGATGAGCTGAGCGTTAAGGCAAAGCCGATGAAAGGCCTGGTGCTGGATCTGCGTAATGATCCGGGCGGTCTGCTCAATCAGGCCATTGAAGTTTCCGATATGTTTTTAAAGAGCGGCGTGATTGTCTCTACGCGCGGCAGGACCAAAACGATGGAAACGAAATCGAGCGCTCACGACGACGGTGACAGGGACGTTACGGTCCCCATGGTTGTGCTGGTCAACGAGGGGACAGCCAGCGCCGCCGAGATTGTGGCGGGCGCCCTGCAGGATAACGGCCGCGCGCTTATCGTAGGCACACAGACATTCGGCAAAGCCTCCGTGCAGACGGTCATTCCGCTGGAGGACGGCTCCGCCCTGAAGCTGACCACGGCGCGCTATTACACACCCAGCGGGAAATCCATTCAGGCGGAAGGGATTAAACCGGACATCGTCGTAAAACTTTTGCGCCCCGATGGAGAAAAGGAGGCCGGGCCGGAGGAGATGCTTCGTGAAAAGGACCTGGAGGGCCACATCAGTCCGGCCGGAGAGGATGGCACGAAGCTCGAAGAGAACAACTCAAAAGCCGTTCAAGAGGCGACTGATATCGCCCGTGACAGCCAGCTCAAGACGGCGATTGATATTTTGAAAAGCTGGCAGATCATGCAAAACAATCTGAACCGGTAATGCGCGATTCAGGAAAGTCTCCATAAGTGTCATGAAAAAGAAAAACAGAAAAAAAATTTTGCCGGCGCTTCTAACCGTTTTGATCGTTTTGTCTGTCGCCGCCATTGTTTATGTCGTTCAGTTCGCGGAAAAGGAAATTCCCGCCGGCAGAAAAATGATTACGGCGGGGCGTGAACAGACAAGGCCCGGCGCCGCTGCGGAAAAAGCGGGTGCACAAGCTCCGTCCGGACCGGCGGTCTCTGACGCCCGGGAAGGGAAAAAACCGGAAGCGGCCGGGGCAAAAGATGCGGCGGGGGAGAAGACAAAGGGAAAAACAGTCGTTGCCAAAATTATTCCTCCGGGCATGGTGCAAAAACAGATAGCCATCATCATCGACGATATCGGCCACGATATGAAGCTGGTGCATGACCTTTTGAGTATTAACGAGGAGATCACTTTCGCCATTTTGCCGTTTGTGGCTCATTCCCGCCAGGCGGCGGAGACACTGCATAAGGCGGGGCGGGAAACTTTGCTTCATCTGCCCATGGAGCCTCTTTCCTA